>Ga0207989_1000051_pt1 | contig 66751 bp, 57 predicted proteins | sample ETNtaG_7_FD_185777 | JGI IMG/M metagenome (GOLD analysis project Ga0207989, IMG submission 185777) | Marine microbial and viral communities from oxygen minimum zone, Eastern Pacific Ocean - ETNP201406SV65 (SPAdes) (version 2) | ecosystem: Environmental > Aquatic > Marine > Oceanic ... | reverse complement strand
CTCATCCTCTGGCAACTGAGGCGGGCGTAGCCATGTTGGAGCAGGGAGGCAATGCCGCAGACGCAGCGGTAGCGGCCGCCTATGCTCTGGCTGTGGTGGAGCCGAGCATGAGCGGTATTGGTGGAAGAGCACAAATTCTCATCCATACTGCTGATGGAGAGATTAAAGGAATTGATGCTACGACACAGGCTCCCTCATCCTACGATCACATTACTGCACCAAAGGCAAAATACGGTTATCCCACTGTTGGTATTCCTGGGGTGGTAGCTGGTTTGGACAAAGCACTTAAATCCTACGGCTCGTTGCCTAGGGCAACAGTAATGGGACCAGCGATAAAATATGCTAAAGAAGGAACACTTATTCTTCCGGGGGAAGTTTTTAGGCGGAAGTGGGTAGTTAATCAGTTGAATGAATTTGAGGGGACCAGACGCCATTTTCTTAAGAAGGATGGAACCGTCCACGATCCCTGGGAGATCACGAAGCAAGAAGATTTGGCAAAGGTTCTTCAGGCCATTTCCGATGAAGGCGCTACTTTGTTTTACAAGGGGTGGATCGCTGAAAGAATGGTAGAGGATGTCCAGCGAAACGGTGGTGTCCTTACCATGGAATCTCTCGCCGAATACAAGGCAGAGGATTCTTACATTGTTAAGGGTAACTACCGAGGATATGATCTGGCTGCTCTTTGGTTGCCTTCCTATGGTGCTATAACCATAGAAGCACTTCATATCATGGAAGCATTCCCCGACTCACTTTTTGATGGTACTGACTGGGCACGGGTAATCTATCACGCCATTTCAGCAGCGTACTTGGATCGTGCCGGGGATCTGCCTATTGAGGATGCGGATCGCCTTACATCAAAGGCGTGGGCTCAAAAGCGAGCTCTTGAGACTGGATTACTTTCATCAAAAGCGTTGCCATCTGAGTCTTCAAACACAGAACTTCCTCCTGCATGGACAGATCCAGTAGGTCATACCACCCATTTAACTGTAGTTGACCGTAACGGAATGGTAGTGGCTTTGACTCAGACAGTAGGCCCCATTATGGGCTCAAAGGTTGCAACTCCGGGACTTGGCTTTATTTATGCCGCAACCCTGGGCGGTTACCTAGGGGAAATGAAGGCTGGTCAGCGAGCTGCATCCCACATTTCACCTCTTATTGTTATGAAGGATGGTAAACCAATTCTGGCCCTGGGTGCTGCGGGTGGTTCCAGAATACCCTCTGCAGTGGTAGCCATTACAAGCCGTGTTATAGATCAAGGCTATTCTTTGGATAAAGCCTTGGCTCTTCCAAGGGTCTATCCTGTTGAGAAAGGAATTGACCTAGAATGGACAGGTGACAATGGTTGGTCAGTTCAAGACAGTAGCTATCTTGCTGGATTGAACTACAAAGTATTTATTACACGGCGGCCCGGTATGTTTGGGAGGTCAAATTCTGTTATGTTGGATACGTTGAAAGGAGAGTGGATAGGAGCCTCAGATCCTGATTGGGAAGGATCCGCAGCTTCACCAAAAAATTAGTTTACTCTGCGAAAATCCTGGCTACGTCTACACCATGACAGGAATTACAACCTCCCATCGAAATGCTGAACGAAACGGGCATACTATATTCGCCATGATCAGTAACTACCGATGGATAAAGTAAGCCAACTTCCCCATCACCCTTACTGCCCGGCATTATCTCTTTAGTTGTATAGAAGTTTCCATTGCCATCAACTTCCAATACAGCGACAGGGTTTTCAAGTCGATTTTTTCCGGGATAAAAATTTACTTTGATGTTTGGGTATGGAGTTTCCCCATCAGGTTTGTATACACTCCCAGCAACTGTATAAATACCTCTGCCGGCTCCTTCTATTGAGTGACATGAAAGGCAATCCTTTCCAACATTGTGGCTTCGAAGTTCTCCGATTTTACTTACTTTCACTTCAAGTCCGTGGCACTTATTACATTTTGCTTCATTCATATGAAGCGGGAAGGTAAACGACTTGTTTGTCGATTCTTCTTCAGTAAGAAAAATGGCACTAGGTTCACCACAACCGTTTAGCATAAACGAAACCAGAAAGATTAATAGGTTTTTGCAGCTAAAATGAAATTTTATTCTCAATGATCTGCCAGATGAGCTGTGATTTTTACCCAAGTTATAAATATACCTAGAATGAGCTTAAGGCACAATTTTTTGTACTATTAGAAGAGCAGCAATTAAGTGAAAAAGTTTACTTATTTGCGTAGGGAATCAAGTTTTTTCTTTAGTTCTTCAAACCGCTCAAAAGCATCTTTTCCGGGCATCTGGTCAGCTTGATCAATCATTGATGCAAGGTATTGAATTTGATCGACAAGCATGGGTTGGGGATAAGGTCCATCATCTGTAACAAGCGCACGGTAAGATTTAGATGATTTGTCTGAAGATTTTTCTTCAGCAAGCTGCCGGGCACTTGTAAGAAGATCTCTTACCTGTAGTGCAAGTTTCTCCTGTTCGAGTAAATCTTGAGAAGTAACCCCACTTTCCTTTATCCGTGGATCGGCCATTAGTTGAAAAGACTGTTTCTGTTCTTTACCATCAACAATCATTCTGACAGTGTAATTGCCCGGTGCCGCCATGGGGCCGTTTCGAAATGCTCTTCCGGGATTTTTGTCCCAAGCGCCTGTATGACGTAGATCCCAACGGAAACGGTGGGTTCCAGCACTTTTTTCAAGAGTAATTTTTCCACCTCTCATAAAGAATCCGGTGGCCATATTTGTCCGGGCTTGTGAGTTGCCAGTTTCTGACGAAGTGCTACTGTATGATCTCACAACATTACCTTGGCTGTTAAGTATGTCTATTGTTACATCGCCAGGCGGTTCTTTCGCCAAAAAATAGTCAATGATAACTGATGATGGTGGATAGTCAGGGACACCAGAACGACCAAAACTACGGTAGCGGTAACGGTGCGTATCCTTTGGTATAAAGAGTGTGGTATTGCCACTATTGACCGACTTTTCCCATGTATGCAATGCGGAAATATCATCAAGAACCCAAAAAGAGCGCCCCATGGTAGAGACGGCAAGATTATTTCGATAGACCTTAATGTCAGTTACTGGTGTAACCGGCAGATTTTGTTGAAAGGCTTTCCATGTTTTCCCGTCATCGAAGGACATAAACAGACCGAATTCTGTGCCGGCATAGAGGAGCCCTTCACGGGTTGGATCTTCTCTCACCACTCTGGTTGGGTAATCAGCCGGGATGCCGTTTTTTCCGTTTGTAAGAAGGGCCCAGCTTTTTCCGTAGTTTTCTGTTTTAAATATATATGGTTTCCAGTCTCCCAGTTGATAGCGGAGGACCGCGATATAAGCTTTTGATGCCTTGTGGGGCGATGGTTCTACAGCATCTACACGACCACCAGGAGGTAAATCTTTAGGGGTAACATTTTTCCATTTCTTACCGCTGTTCCGGGTAACATGAACAGGTCCATCATTGGCGCCTACCCATATGACACCTTTTTTCAAGATGGATTCACGGATAGCATAAATTGTGCTATAATTCTCCTCACCGGTTATATCACGTGTTATAGGTGATCCGGAGAAAACCTGCTTGTCCGGCTCAAAGGCTGTAAGATCGGGGGAGATAATCTCCCATGTCTCTCCATCGTCAGTTGTTTTGTGCACAAATTGTGATGTGTGATAAACAGTATTCGGATCATGCGGGGAAACATGGATAGGTGATACCCGTTGGAAACGGAACTTCATGTCTCTGGGGTTATGTCCGTAAATGTTTGCAGCACCAACGTAATACTGTCTTTCCTGACCGGTCCGCTTGTTATAAGTGCCGAACCTTCCTTTACAATTAGAGTAAACAATCCATGGTGCGCCAGGCTTAGGCACAGCGGGTCCTGTTTCGCATCCACCTACGGCCATCCAAAGATTGATTCCCCCACCAGGCGCATTCAATGGCGGCAGGTTGGGTACGGCGATAGTTGAATTATCCTGTTGTCCGGCATATAACCAGTAAGGATACTGATCGTCCACTTCAACCTGGTACAGTTCTGCTGTCGGTTGATTGAACTGAGTTGTCCATGTTTTACCTGAGTTAGTTGTTACATTGACACCACCATCATTGGCTTGAACCCAAAGGGAGGTATCTGCTGGGTGGATCCAGATATCGTGATTGTCACCATGTGGTGTTGAAAGAACTCGCCATGTTTCACCACCGTCATCAGATCGCATGATCCGGTTAGCATTAGAAAATAGAATATCCGCATTCAGTGGATTAGATTCCAGATTTGCATAATAGAAAGGTCTGTTCACCAGTTCTTTACGGTCGCTGATTTGGCGATAGGACTCACCTCTGTCATCAGAGCGATAGAGACCCCCTACATCTCCTGGTGCCTCAACGATGGCTGATAGCCTGTTTGGATCAGCCGCTGAAACGGCCAGATCGATCTTCCCTATGAGCCCTTTAGGTAAACCATTTCTTTTTAGTTCCCAAGTGTCACCTCCATCTGTGGATTTGTAAATGCCGCCGTTCTGACCACCGCTTATGATTGTCCACGGTTTCCGCTCTGCCCGCCAAGCTGCGGCATAAACTGTGTTGGGATTGTCCGGTGCAAACTTCAGATCTGAAATACCCACTGTGTCAGCGATGAAAAGGACTTTTTTCCATGTCTTTCCGCCGTCTTTTGTTCTGAAAACACCGCGTTCTTTATTCGGCTGAAAGGCCTGCCCTATGGCGGCTACAAATACAACCTTTGGATTTGTCGGATGAGTCTCAACAGCACCTATATGACCACTATTTTTCAGTCCCACATGTTGCCATGTTTCACCATCATCGGTTGATTTATATATGCCTTTACCCGTTATGACATTTGATCGAAGTCCATCTGAGCCTGTCCCAACGTAAACAACTTCAGGATTAGACTGAACAACGGCAATAGCACCAATTGAAGGGGTAGCAAAGTAACCGTCAGAAACGTTGTTCCAGACTACACCAAAATCAGTCGTTTTCCAGACACCTCCGCCAGACGCACCCATGTAAAAGGTTCCAGGATGTTTAGCTACACCTTCTACAGCAGTTACACGACCGCCTCGGGTGGGACCTATATTCCGGTACTGAAAAATATCGAATGAATTCCTGTTTTCAGCATGAAGGTGATACAGGCTTAGAATGATTATTAATATAGACAGAAAAGGAACTTTTTTCATCTTAACCCCACTTATTCCCAATATTTAGAGGAAACTTAACCGATGTTTAATTGAATCACTCAGTCAGAATCTATGGCTTGTCATATACAGAAACAATCCTTCTCAAACGATATGATGAAAGAGAAATATTGTTTACGGAAGGAAAAACCAGTGATCTCGTACTTATCGTTTTTCAGGTGGCTACTGTATTTGAAATGTGAAGGTAGCCCAATTCGATTCATAGTCAATACCTTCTTTGTCACTTTTCACCATTTGGATGACACGAAGGTACCATTCACCGTTTTCACTTAGTTTTATCTTTCCGAATCCTTTCGAGTTAGTCCTTATCGTGACTGCTTCAACGTGAGTTCCTTCATCAGCGTGCTCGTGGAAACCGGAATAACTGGCATAAACCAGTTGATTGGTCACTGGTTTACTGTCCCGTAGAACCTGAAACCCCAATTCATCTCCTTTTTTTAGTTTGTAAGGATTGTGTGAAAGAATGATTTCAATTGGGTAGCCTAGGTTGGTATTGAATGACTCAGTTCGTTTGGAACCCCTCTGAATTACAGTTTTCACATGTTTGGAGTACAGTTCCCGAGCAGGTTGATTGATTTCACCACTTTTCTTTCTTGCCTCCAATACATCGAGAATTCCATCATGTTTCAGATAACCATTGAAATCTTCTGCGGACAGTTCAATGATTCGTGCTTCAGTTGACACACCTATTACATGAGTTCCTGAACTCTTCAAATCCAGGTCTAGTAATGATTCATACCAACCATCTCGCCACTGGTTTTTATTTAACTGGTTTCGTTGGTTAGTGGGGCCCACTACGCTGACGTCAATCATTCGATCTCTTGTGATAATGTTTTCACTTTTGTCAAATGTTCCATTGTATAAGGCCACCGTTACTTTTGTATTTGGTTCGACGATATAAGATCGAAGTTTCAGGAACATGTCGTGTGCAATAAGATTGGACGAAGTCAATACCAAAACGTTCCACAAAACTATTAACTTTTTCATCTTGAATTCCTCTATTGTTTAACTGTGATATTCGTGAGAAACGCAATTAAGCTATTTCTTCACATATTTTCTCAACATCTTTGGTCCCACTTCCGCTCCGTAAATATTGCCCTGAGTATCAGCTGCGACGCCCTCAGCGCCGGTAGTGCTGGCGTTGTCTGGATCTGGCTCCGGATCGGGGATCAATGCTGTTACCCAACCGTCTCTGGCACTTCCAACCCGGATACCCCGTTTCCATCCAGGGTTGTTTCCCCAGGTTGCATTCGATTCTGAATCGGCGCTATAAAGGATATCATTGGCATCAATGTAAAGACCGCTGGGGCGGCCGAACTGAGTCCATGTAGAAATATGTTTGCCATCCTGATCAAAGATTTGTACTCTGCTGTTCCCTCTGTCTCCCACAAAAAGTCGGCCCTGAGAATCCATGGCAAGGGCATGGGGATCTCTGAATTCTCCGGCCTCAGCTCCCGTGGTACCCCATGTTTTTTTATGGCGGCCCTTGCTGTCGAATTTGACGATACGGTTATTTCCGCCGGTACCGTGTCCGTCTGCCACAAAAATATCGCCATTGGGCGCTACAAGGACATCGGATGGACCATTGAATTCATATTCTCCATCGCCGGCCACACCTTTTTCACCTAGACTCATGAGGAGTTTACCATCGGGACTGAATTTGTGTACCTGATGGCCCATACCATTTTCGCCTTTGGCGTCGGTGATCCAAACGTTGTTATTTATATCTACATGGATGCCGTGGGGCCAGACAAAAAGGTTTTCTCCAAACTTCTTTAACAGCTTTCCCTCTAGATTGAAAAGCAAAACGGGGGGAAGGTTACTACCGGCGCAGCTGTTCTGACTGCACCGTTCCGCCACCCAGATGTTTCCACTTCCGTCCGTAGCGGGGAAGACAGCGCTGGTGGATCCCCAGGTGCGCCCTGCCGGGAGTTTTCCCCAGACACCTGAAACGGTACGGTATGGGTTGGGCTGGGCGATTAGAAGAAGGGGGAGAATAAGCGTTCCGAAAGCAACCTGTTTTGTATTGGTTACCATTCCAGCTCTTCCTCATCCTCATCGGGAAGGGCCAGTGCCACCAGTTCCGCCGGATGCCCGGGTGCAGCCACAGGCATGACAATATATTGTTTGCCGTTGTGCATATAAGTCATTGGAGGGTGATTGGTTTGTGCTGGGAGCTCGATCTCAGCCACTACCTCACCTGTTTTTTTGTCATATGCACGAAACCATGGATCACCGCCACGACCTTCACCTGAGAAAAGAAGCGTTTTCGTGATGACGAGGCCTGCGTGTGCCATATTGCCGGTTTGAGGGAGGTCAACCCCTTCAAGCGCGGGATGTTCGCTTAATGACTTGGGAGTATTCCCGTTGGGGATATTCCACAGATGTTTGCCCGTATTCATATCAATGGCAACTATCCGGCTGTAGGGTGGTTTCAGCAGCTGAAGGCCTTGGGGGCCCCGGATACCGCCGGGACCGAGAGATATGTAGTTCATGCTGGACTTTTCTGGGTCATTCACCAAACGGATAACACTGTGTCTCTTTTCTGATGCGACATAGAAGATGCCAGTCTCAGGATCAACCACTGCTCCACCGGGGATATTGGCACCACCGTTGGCCCCCGGCATGACAAAGGTACCCTGTGTGCCGTCTTCTGGATCCTCCGCTAATGAGGGGGGTGTAAAGATGGGTCCCATGCGATACTTGGAGGCGAGCTCCACCGCCTGGGCCCGGAGCTCCGGAGTGAAATCAATCAACTCATCAACGGTAACCTCCTGCAGCTCGAAAGGCAGCGGCCAGGTGGGGTATAGCTGGGTAGGAGAGGTCTTTTCACCCGGGACATCAGACGCCGGCACTTTCCTCTCTTCCATGGGCCAGACAGGCTTACCTGTTTTCCGGTCAAAAACATAAGCCCACCCCTGTTTTGTTGCTTGAACAATGGCCTTAATCTTTTTCCGTTTCACCCTGATGTCCAGAAGGTTTGGTGCGGTCGGGGTATCGTAGTTCCATATATCGTGTTTAACGAACTGCTGGTGCCAGATTCTTTTTCCTGTTTTCACATTAAGCGCTACAAGAGCGGTGCCGTAGAGATTGTCACCGTGGCGATGACCGCCGTAGTAGTCGCCGGTAGGGCAGTCAGTTGGGATATAGACAATGTTCAGTTCAGGGTCGGCACTCAGTGTTGCCCAGGATGAGATATTGCCGGTGTAGGTCCAAGAATCACCTTCCCACGTGTCATGGCCATATTCGCCCGGTTTCGGAATCACATGAAATATCCACCGCTGTTTTCCCGTTTTGATATCATAGCCACGTATGTGTCCCGGAATATTTTCTTTCTGTTTCGGGTAATAACCGCGACCATGGGCATTGCCCACCACGATGATATCATTTACGACAATAGGAGGTGAACCGTGGGTGATGAGACCATATTTGGGATCAATACCATTTACCGGATCTACCTTGAATCCCAGGCCTTCCTGAAGGTCGATAATACCGTTTTTTCCAAATCCATCCACGGGTCGTCCAGTGGCCGCATCCAGCATCACCATATAATAGCCAGGCGTCACCACAATGATCCTTCCCTCGCCATCAACTTCTGAATAAGCTAGACCCCGGCCGGAGAATCGCCTTGGTGATTTCTCCCAGCGGGGGTTGTTTTTCATACGCCACATCCAGAGAGTTTCACCTGTCCCCGCATCGATAGCCACGGCAGCGCGCCGCTCCCCGGCAACTGTGTAAATAACGCCCCCCACTTCAAGCGGTGTGGCACGAAAATAGAATTCTGGGATAGGACCGTAATTGGCGGAATACCAACGCCAGGCGATTTCAAGTTTCTGGACGTTATTTTTGTTGATCTGATCCAGTGCAGAGTAGCGGGTGCTTCCTGCATCTCCACCCCAATAGGGCCAGTCGCCGTTAGGAGCACCATGCTGAGCTGAGACTGGAGCAACAATCAACACGGTGAAACTGAGCAACCAAAACATCAATCTTATTTTTACGTCTTTATTTTGTGTCATTTCAAATTATCCTTCACTATCGGTTTTTTTAGTTGGTTTTGCCCATTTGAAAGGGCCTTCAATTCGGATCTGTTTAAGATCATCAGATTTGCTACTCATCATTTTTTCACCTGGCGGAAATGAGTTCATTTTTAGTAGGAATGCAGCGATGGCCACATATTGATCACGCTTTAAACTGCCTGGATTCTCTGTCGGCATAGTTCTGCGCATAACCTCCAATAAATCATAAATTCTTGCACCTGCCCAACTATCCATATATGCAGGCCCAGCGAACTGTTTTGGGTGGTGGCACTTTAAGCAAGACTTTCTGTAGACTTTTGAACCGCGTTTTGCTTGTTCAATCGAATAGACCCCATCTTTTACAGACTTCATTTTTTTTCCACTCTCTTGAATTGCCATCAATAAAGTATTGGAAAGTGCTATGGCCAGCATACTAAGGATCAGCCATTTTGTTTGGTTTGATAACCTCACGGTCAAGCAGCGTAACTGAGGGGGTCTTTTTGAGGCGTTTGAAACAGTTTTACGCCATCACATCCTTGAAGTAGTTGGCGAACTTCCGCATTTCGTTTGGTTTTGCCATGCTCAGACGGCACCAATCTTCGAACGGCGGAAAAGGACGTCCTACCTTGATTCCCTTTTCTTCCATTATAGCCTGAAATTCCTTAATGGGTTTTCCGGTGTGAAAGAAGATGAAGTTCCCTTCAGATTTGGCATACTTTCGTCCGGTCTGTTCAAGGACTTCGTAAACAGTTTGCTTTGCCTCAAGATTTTTCTCGCGGCTCAATTCCTGAAATGACTCGTCTTCAAGGCTGGCCATGGCTGCACGGAGTCCCAAGATATTGATTGTACCAGTGTTAAGGGGTTCTAGCTTACTGATGATTTCAGGTTTGGCAACACCGTAACCGACTCGAATTCCGGCTAGGGCATGGATTTTTGAAAAGGTTCTGGTGACCATGACATTCAAGCCTTCTTTCACAAGATAAACCATGGAACGGTAGTCTTTATCCATCACATAGTCATTATAAGCTTCATCCACAAACATCAGAGACTTGGATTCCATTTTTCTACAAAACGGTTCCAATACGGAAGCACCTGTGGCCACGCCAGTAGGATTGTTGGGATTACAGATGTTTATCACTTTCGTGTTTCTGTTAACCGCTTTTTCTATACCGATGAAATCGGGTGACATGTCATCCAAGACACGGATTCGGCGAACTTTTGCTCCAAGATTTTCCGCATAAGTGTTCAGTGTTTCATATCCTGGATAATTAGCCACAATTTCTCCACCGTCACCCAAGTAGCGCAAGGCAGTAACATTTAGGATTTCCCTTGATCCGGAACCGACAATAATGTGATCCGGAGAGACACCTTCTTTCTTTGCAAGCATTTCTTTTAATTCAAGTGATGCTCCAAAATGAGCATAGAGGTTTCCTTCTTCAAATGCCCGGGTCATAGCCATTCTGGCTGTCCTTGATGGTCCGTACGGATTCTCATTGAACATCATTCTGATAGGAGCGCGATTTCTTCTTGCGGTTGGGTTAGGTGTTGCCATGACGCGAGGTCCCACTAATGCAGTACCCCCTAGAATTACTCCGCTCCGTCTCAGCCAGTCTCGACGTGTCAGAACTTTAGTCATTTTCTTCCTCCCATAATATATAAGTGTTGATTGCCGAAGGTTAATCATTAGGGGGCACTTTGTCAACCTGGAAACAGATTCTTGCGATTAGTTTATTCAACGGATTGAACTTGCCAAATATATAGGATACATTTGGCACCTTCAAATGGATTTAGCCAAAGCAAACAAATCTTAAGTGTTAAAGAAATTTTCAAGATATCTTTCGTTTATACTTTTTCTCGTCTCTTTTTCATTGGGATTTCAATCTTTAACCGAAGAGACAACAGCTGACACGCTCCGTTTTGAGCTCCGGCCTGTAACAGTAACAGCCTCACGTCTGGATAATGCGGATTTGAATGTTCCCGTAGCCGTTAGCGTTTTGAATCGTTACAGAATTCAGGGCGGCCAGCAGCAGTTGGTGCTTAATGAAGCACTAGCTGCCATACCGGGACTCTACACTATGAACTCGGAAAATTTTGCTCAGGATTTGCGGGTTTCCATCCGTGGCTTTGGGGCAAGAGCGGCATTTGGAATTCGGGGTATCAAGATTTTAGTAGACGGCATTCCGGAATCGACGCCGGACGGTCAGGCGCAAGTTGATAATATTGATCTCGGTTTCATAAACAGGGCTGAAGTACTTCGCGGTCCGGTTTCTGCCCTTTACGGAAATGCTTCAGGCGGCGTCATCAGTTTTTCATCATCGGAGCTACCTATTTCATCCTATATGGATGGGAGACTCTCCATTGGCGACTTTGGCTTTCAGCAGATTCAGCTGAAGGCGGGGCAGCAGCGAGGTCCAATCAGCTACGTCATGAATTTTTCCCGCAATCAGGCGGACGGTTTCCGGGAACACAGTGCCATGAAAAATTCGGTCGTCAATGGAAAATTGCGCTGGGAGGTAGATCCAAATTTGAACTTTACTTTTCTGACCAACTATGCGGAGAGTCCCCTGGCCAACGACCCTGGTGCTCTGACAAAAGATCAAGTTGCAGAGAATCGGTCGTCAGCTCGCGATAGAAATGTTCAATACAATTCAGGTGAGTCGGTCTCCCAGTTTCGAATTGCTTTGGTGGCAGAGAAAAAGTTCGCGCCGCACCAGAAACTTCAAGCAAGGGTCTATTTTACGACTCGCGACTTTGAGAACAGGCTCCCCTTTGAAAATGGTGGGCAGGTTCAGTTCAACCGATTGTTTTCAGGAAGCAGTATCATCTATTTCAGCTCCGGTCTCATCTTGGGTATCCCATACAGATTATCGGCCGGGATGGATCTGGAAGATCAGCAGGATGATCGGCAACGTTTCGATAATCTGGAAGGTGTGCGGGGAGATAAAGTTCTGGATCAGCTTGAGAAGTTCCGGAGTATCGGTGTATTTGTTGAAGAAGAGCTGTCAATTAATAAAGTGACTAAAGTGACAGTGGGGGGGCGATTCGACGGAATGGATGTCGACGCCCAGGATGCATATCTGGAAGATGGTGATGCCTCCAGCGGCAGAACGTTCACAGCAATGAGTCCACTCTTAGGTGTGGTTCACACTTTGTCAACTGGTATCAATGTTTACAGCAACATCGCTACCAGTTTTGAAACACCTACCCTGAATGAATTGTCAAACAATCCGGAGGGAGGCGGTGGATTTAATGCCGATCTGAGGCCTCAGCTTGCCACCAATTATGAAATAGGTATAAAGGGACTTTTCAAAAAGCGTCTGAAGTACGAAATGGCTTTGTTCAAAATTGATCTTAACGATGAACTTGTACAATATGAACTGAATGATTTTCCTGGCCGAACATTTTACCGAAATGCGGGTAGTTCGAAAAGGGCGGGAATAGAAATTGGACTGACGAGTTTCATAGGTAAGGGGCTAACTGGTTCTACTGTTTATACGTTTTCTGATTTTACTTATCTTGATTTCAAAACTGTGGATGCAGTGCACGATGGCAAGATGCTTCCCGGTATTCCAAAGCAGTTTGGTTATGGGGACCTGTCTTATGTCCACTCTTCAGGCTTCTATTTCAAACTTCAGGCCCGATTCAGTGGCGAGTTATATGCAGATGATGCTAATAAGGTTAAGGAACAACCGTACTCAGTTATGAATGTCAGGGTTGGTTATCAGAAAAGATTTTCGGAATGGATGCTTGAACCGTTCGCCGGTATAAATAATCTGTTTGATAAAAAGTATAATTCAAACGTCCGTTTGAACGCTTGGGGAGGTAGATACTTTGAACCAGCGTCTGGATTCCATATTTATGGAGGAGTTAGAGTAAGGATCGGGAGTTGACAAAAAGTCAACTCTCAACTCCTAAACTATTTTGCCACTTTTCTGAACTTTAGGAGGTAGCGGTCCATTGTGTGCCGTCCTTCATCGAAACCTCTAATAGAATGATCGTCATCAGGATTCCGAAGCATATCAGAGCTTTCTACAAGCTCAAAACCGTGGGAAGTACATTCGTCGATAACGACCTGTTCGTTTAAACGATGGGTCTCATCATCCCATCCTGGACGATCTGTGGCGACATCCACGATACCGAGAATTCCGTTCGGCTTCAAAGCTGCGTGCAATTCCGCGAGAAGTTGATCGCGGGGCGTTTTTGCATCGTGGTAATTTCGGATGGAAACCATTACATCGATACTACCAACCGGAAGATCCGACGGCTTTGAAAATATCTGTACATTTGAAAGGTTAGCTTCTTTAATACGTTCTTCAATTTTGTCAAGAGTATCATATCGCCCTGAGCCGTAGAATCCCATCATGCAATATACCTTACCGTCGTCGCCCATAAGTCGGGAAAGGAGATGTGTATTGTATCCTCCGCCGGGCCAAAGATCGGCCACTGTTATACCGGGTTCAATTCCCAAGAACGTGTAGACATCGATGGCTTTTCGGTGTGCATCTTGTTCTTTTTCTTCAGAAGAGCGTGCGGGATCATCGAGAACGGATCTATCAAGAGAAGCAGGTTTACTACAGGATGAGAGCACAATCATTCCCAGTAAAGACACCAGAACAGTAAAGTTTTTCATATTCTTTTCTCCTTATGAAAATTCATTAAGATAATGTTGAAAGTAAAGTGTATCTAGAAACTGAAAATTGGTCTACTTGTGCCGGTATACGATCCTTCCCCTGGTGAGATCATAGGGTGATATTTCAAGAGTGACGATATCACCTGGAAGAATCTTGATGAAGTATTTGCGCATTTTTCCGGAGACGTAGGCAAGAACTTCATGCTGTTTATCCCCAATTTCTATCTCCACGCGGAACATGGAATTGGGTAATGCCTCTTTTATAGTACCATCAATGGTAAGCGGTTTTTCTTTAGCCAATCAGGACCTCTCTTTATTGTTTGGGGTCGACTCGTCTCCACTTTGCTACTTTGGGCAAGTGAGACTTCCCGATTTCACTGGATCGACCAAAAGCGGGACCGACGAGACTCGAACTCGCGCCCTCCGGCTTGACAGGCCGGCGTTCTAACCAACTGAACTACGATCCCAAAAAATCAATTTTCAGGCGCTGATGGTGATTTTCTATCATTGTCCCTGAAAACAAGGGCAAGGGGTATAATCACCAGATAACCGACGAAAAGCATGATCGGTGCCAAGGTCAGGGACTGAAAGCTGTTTACATCTCCGGTCGCCATCACGATATAACCGGCTATAATCGTCGCCAGACCAATGCCAAAGAACAGATAATTCTTTTTTCCTAAAGCCCACCCTTCAAAAAGATGGATTTCAGATTTCCCATTTTGTTTCGCCACAGCGGGGGAAAATATACGACCGACCTTCATCCGTAATCAATTCTATTTTCCCTTCTTTTCCTTATGAAAAACCATTGTGGTGTGCTTTGTGAAAGGATTAAATTTGCGCCCGAATTTTATGGTTTACTTAAACAGTTCCAAACCCGGTCGCGTAGCGGGATTCATACTCTCAATCTTGGTTCTCTCCGGGGTGGCCCTCTATTCTCTGCTGGTCTTCTGGCCTATTCCCGAAGCAGAAACGCCTGTCGTAATAAAAGTGGAGAAAGGAGCATCCCTTAAAGAGATTGGCGATGATCTCAAAAAAAAGAATGTTATCACTGATTCAGAAACCTTCGTTATGGCAACAAGGATTATGGGGCACGAAACCACTATTCGAGCTGGTGTTTTTTCACTGACTGATCTCAGGTCGAATTACCGTATAGTTAGACAATTGGTGGAAGGAACCCCTGTCCTACACAAAATCACTATTCCAGAGGGATTACGCAGAGAACAAATTGCAGAGATTTATCAGGAAAAGCTGAACATAGATGCGGACGTTTTTTTGGCTTTGTGCGAGGATCCCAAATTCATTGAGTCTCTCAATATTGAAGCTTTTTCCCTTGAAGGTTTTCTTTTCCCGGACACTTACCATTTTTATAAGGGAGAGACACCTGAACGAGTTATACAAACCATGGTGACCGAATATCAGAAGCTTCTAGATGGAATGTTGAAGAGTCGACTTCAGATCCGTGGTTTGACAGAATTGGAAATGGTGACACTAGCATCTATTATTGAGGGGGAAGCCATATATGACAGCGAACGGTCACTGATTAGTTCAGTATATCACAATCGTCTCGTTAAAGAGATGCGTCTTCAGGCTGATCCTACCATCCAGTACATTATTGAGGATGGTCCCCGCCGCCTGTTGAAAAATGACTTGAAAATTAAATCACCCTATAATACTTATCTCCACTACGGTCTTCCACCTGGCCCCATCAATAGCCCTGGGCGGGAATCACTCATTTCAGCACTTTCACCGGCTGATGCCGATTATCTGTTCTTTGTGGCTAACGGCGAAGGATACCACACATTCAGTAGAACCGAAACGGAACACAATGTTGCTAAAAAGAAATTTCAACGCCTCAGACGCCAAATGAGAAATAAAAAACGTACGAAAACAGAGAATAAGCAAGGTTGATTGAATGAGTAAGTTGAATCTCAATGATGTTCAGAAACAGGCCGTTGAGGCCATTGACAAGCCAATATTGATCTTTGCAGGCGCCGGTACAGGTAAAACGCGAGTTCTTACCCAAAAGATTGCTTATCTCATCACCGAAAAGGGGTATAATCCTGATGAGATCCTGGCGGTAACGTTTACAAACAAAGCAGCTGAGGAAATGAGAACCAGGATCCAGTCTCTGCTTGGAAAGAAATCGATGTCACTGAACATTGGTACATTCCATTCCATCTGTGCTCGTCTCCTGAGGTATGAAATTGCACCCCTTGGTTTTACCCCGGATTTTGCCATTTATGACACTGCGGATCAGGATCAACTAATCAAAACGTTAATGTTAAACCTGAAACTGACGACAAACGGTATTTCGCCAGCTGCTTACCGTTCTAGAATGAGTTTTATTAAAAGTAGTATGGAAGATCCTTCACAACTGATGAAAAATGGTGTTTCGCCGTTCGATAAATCCGTGGCGGAACTTTACCCCGTTTACAAGGAAGCTTTGAAGAAAAATAATGCTGTCGACTTTGGTGATTTGCTCCTGTATCCGCTGGAAATTTTTAAAAAACATCCGAAGGTGCTGAAAAAATATCAGGAGAAGTTCAAGTATGTTCTGGTAGATGAATACCAGGATACTAACCGGCCTCAATTTCTCTTTGTGAAATCTCTTTCTGATACACATAATAAGATTTCTGTCGTGGGTGACGATGATCAATCTATTTATGGCTGGCGCGGGGCTGACATTTCCAACATCTTGGAATTTGAAAAGGCTTTTCCCGATTGCGAAGTCTTCAAACTGGAACAGAATTACCGCTCCACTGCGAATATCCTTTCTGTTGCCGGAGCCGTTGTGAAGAACAATGAGTATCGTGCAAAAAAAGAGCTTTGGACAGATCAAGGTGAAGGTGAAAAAATAGGTATTATGGAAACCTATGATGAAATGGAAGAAACGGACGGTGTCTTGGAGCTGATCCAGAAAGAAATACAGCAGAATAAAAGAACTTTTCAGGATTTCGTGATCCTTTACAGGACCAATGTTCAGAGCAGGGCACTGGAAGACGGTCTGAGGCGAAAGGGCATAGCCTACAATATTGTCGGCGGTATAAAGTTTTACGAAAGAAAAGAGGTAAAGGACCTGCTTGCCTACCTCAGAATTCTTGTTAATCCAGTTGATTCTGTAAGTCTTAAGAGAATTATCAATTTTCCTCCCCGTGGTATTGGTGCTAAGACTGTTGAGAAATGTGAAACATTGGCGGCTAAGAAGGGCATTCCACTTCTTGATGTTCTGGAAACGCCGGACGTCATGAAGCTGAAAGGTAAACAGGCTGCCGGACTGGTTGAGTTTTACCAGCTGGTTCAGAAGTATCGAGAATTAAAAGATAAACTGGATGCATCTGAACTTGCCTCCGTACTTGTGGATGAACTGGGCTTGGTTAATTATTACAAGGAGCAAGGAACTGATGACGCTACCGAGAGGCTGCAAAATATTCAGGAACTGTTGAATAGTATCCATCAGTTTTGCAAGCGGGATAAGAATGCTTCTATCCGGGAATTTCTTGAAGAGGTGTCACTGCTGACAAATATCGACACGTGGAATGATAGCACAAATCATATAACACTCATGACGCTACACAGCGCCAAGGGTCTGGAGTTTCCCGTCGTCTTTATCACCGGTCTTGAGGATGGACTATTCCCTATTTTCCGTGCACTTGAAGATCCTCGAGAGCTTGAGGAAGAGCGCCGTCTGTTTTACGTTGGTTTAACAAGAGCCATGGAGAAGGCTTATCTCCACTATGCACCCAACCGCCGCCGATCCAGCGGTGCTGCCGGTCTTGGTATGGCCTCACGTTTTCTTCAAGAAATACCTGAAGAGTACCTGGATCGCATAAATTTTCACTCCGCTCTCACCAGACGTCTTGTGAAGGATAAAAGTTCGAACAAATACAAACTCAAACATGTACGAACTATCACTTCATTTAACGAATTCGAACGGGGTGATAAAGTGAAACATTCTATCTTTGGTAAAGGGATGATCCTTGCTGTGGACGGTGCCGGTGATAACCAGAAGATCACTGTAGTCTTTCAGGGCAACATCCAGAAAAAACTTATTGGCAAATATGCCAACCTGAAGCTGCTCGCCTGAACGGTACAGTTGCTCCTCACAACCATACCCCGTAAGTTCTTATTGAGATTGAATCTCAAATGAGACAATTATGACTGATTTAGAGCTGAAGAAATTTAAGAAAGTTCTAAAGGACGAGAACCTGAAGCTGACCCCGCAACGTGTGGAGGTTTTCAGAGAAGTGTGTAATTCAGAGGAACACCGCGAGGCTGAGGAGATTTATCTGGCACTACGGAAAAAGGATTTAAATGTTTCCCGTTCTACGGTCTACAGGACTATGGATATTTTGTATAAATATGATCTGGTGGAGCGGATGGATATTGGAGACGGGAAATGGCGTTATGAACACTGGCTTAATTGTCATCACCATGATCATCTTATTTGTATTCGGTGTGGTACCATAGTTGAATTTACAAATACTCAAATTGAGGAGATTCAAAAAGATGTTGCGGAAAAGTTTAACTATCAGCTTGTGAGGCATGTCCATCAACTGTTCGGCCTATGTAAGCAATGTAGAAAGATGCCAATTTCTGTGAACTGACTTCTGCTTCTCCTTCTTTATAATTATACCATAAATAAAAACTGGGAACATTTTACTTCGCTGATCAACTTAGACTCATGAATAGGCGGGAATTCACCAATTTCTTTTCTGTAGCTATAACTGGAATCCCGTTATTAATGGGAACAAGTCTTTTCTCCGACAGCTCAAATCCTAAACCGTTACTCGTGGACGGCGCCCGCCTTAATAAAATACTCCTTGAACTGGCAAAATATGGTCGGAATGATCACGGCGGCATTGATCGGGTTTCTTTCAGTGAAGCGGACAGAAATGCCCGACAATACGTCATAGGGTTGATGAAAAATGCCGGATTGGATGTAAAAATTGATGCAGCCGCCAATATAATCGGTCGACGAAAAGGAAATAATGCAGATGCTAAACCGATTATGCTCGGTTCACATATCGATTCGGTGCCAAGCGGGGGCAATTATGACGGGCAGGTTGGTTCAGCGGCGGCTGTTGAAGTAGCACAAATTCTCCATGAAGATAATCAGATTACTCGTCACCCTCTTGAATTCGTGATTTTTTCCAATGAGGAAGGTGGAAAAACCGGGAGTCGTGCGATGGCCGGTGAGATAGAAACATCTGAGTTAGATATTATGACAGCTAGTGGCTTTACCATTGGTGAAGGCTTAAGGGCCAATAGCGGCGATCCAGATAAGTTGACCAAAGTTAAAAGGTTGAAAGGGAGCATTGCCGGTTTTCTTGAGCTTCACATAGAGCAGGGGGGTATACTTGAAAGAGAGGAATTAACCATCGGTGTTGTAGAAGGAATTGTTGGTATCAAGCGGTGGAGCGTTACTGTTAAGGGTTTTACTAATCATGCAGGCACAACACCCATGACTGAAAGAAGAGATTCTCTTGTGGCGGCGGCGCAGTTCATACAAGCTGTGCATCGAATAGCAAAAAATATGTCTGGCCGTCAGGTGGCAACAGTTGGCAAGATAACTCCTGAACCGGGAGTACCAAATGTTATTCCAGGTCGTACATCTTTAACTCTTGAAATTCGCGATCTGGATATGGCAAAAATAGACAACCTTTTCAAGGTCTTGGTGAAAGAGAGTAAGCTGATTGGTGAAGAAACTGGCACTCAATTTTCATTTGATCAATTCTACCTTAGTAAGGCGGCTCTTACGGATGATTTATTTCGAAAGGTGATTGAAGAGGAAACAGAGAAGCTGGGTTTCAGCTATACCCGCATGCCCAGTGGTGCTGGTCATGACGCGCAGAGCATTGCTCAACTGGCACCGGTGGGAATGATATTCATTCCAAGTATCGGTGGGATAAGCCACTCCCCTAAGGAAAAATCTCGATCTAAAGACATTGAAGCAGGTGCAAATGTTTTACTCCAGTCACTTCTGACTTTGGATCATCAGCTTTCATAATTGAGAACAGCTTGCCATAAAATTTTGCATCAGTTACTTTTTCCTTACTATTTATTAGACAGTACGGGTTTTATCCCTTTAAAGGAGATGTAGCCATGAAAAAGTATCCATACGGTATTATCGTATTAGTTTCTGTATTTCTTCTGTTGCCATCTAATACATATGGAAAAACAAAGAAAAGTGATGTTGTCAAATCGATTGTGAAACAGGCTGAGACATATGAAAAAATTGCCAAGCAGATATGGACATGGGCTGAAGTGGGTTATCAGGAGTACAAAAGTTCTGAGCTTTTGCAAAATACTTTAGAGAATGAAGGGTTTTCCATTGAAGCGGGAGTTGCTGAGATACCAACCGCTTTTGTTGCAAGTTACGGCTCGGGCAGGCCAGTTATAGGGATTTTGGCCGAGTTCGACGCTTTACCCGGGCTGTCGCAGGAGATAACTAGTGAACGAAATCCTCGAGTGGAAGGGGGTGCTGGGCACGGCTGTGGCCACCATCTTTTTGGTACCGCTTCAACAGCTGCAGCCATTGCTGTGAAAGATTGGATAAAATCATCTGGAGCAAAGGGAACATTGCGGCTCTACGGTACCCCTGCTGAAGAGGGTGGATCAGGCAAAGTATATATGGTCCGAGCCGGGCTTTTTGATGATGTGGATGTTGTACTCCACTGGCACGCTTCTGACAAAAATGATGCTGGGCCGTCTACTTCTCTGGCGAACAGATCGGCCAAGTTCCGATTCACTGGATACTCATCGCACGCTGCAGGTTCACCTCACAGAGGTCGCTCGGCTCTTGATGGTATTGAAGCAATGAATTACATGGTGAACCTGATGCGGGAGCATGTTCCCCAAGAAACCAGGATTCATTATGTCATCACCCACGGCGGTGGGGCACCCAATGTTGTACCGGACTTTGCTGAAGCATTCTACTATGTACGTCATCCAGAGGTGGAGGTTCTGGAGGATCTTTGGGACAGAGTTGTTAGGATTGCGGAGGGAGCCGCCACGGGAACTGGCACTACAATGGATTTTGAGATCATTCATGGTAACAGACCGGTCCTGAGAAACGATGTACTTCAGAAAGTGGTCTATAATAATCTGCAAGAGGTTGGTGGTGTGAAATACAATCGGGAAGAGAAGAAGTTTGCTGAATCAATTAAGACGACCTTCAAAAGGGTTGACGTTCCTATTGAGTCCGCAGCTGAGATTCAACCTTGGAAATTTCGCCCACCCGGTGGTTCTACCGATGTGGGTGATGTGAGTTGGATGGTTCCCACTGCTGGTCTGAGTGCAGCTACTTGGGTTCCCGGAACATCAGCCCATACATGGCAGGCAGTGGCAGTCGGAGGAATGAGTATTGGTTTCAAAGGATTAATGGTGGCGGCGAAAACTTTGGCTCTTTCAGCGGTCGACATCTTTGAATCTCCGGAAACCATAAAAAAGGCAAAAGAAGAATTGATTCAACGCCGTGGGCCCAACTTCAACTATTATGCGCTGTTGGGGGAGAGGAAACCGCCCCTCGACTACAGGAACTGAACTTTATATAGAGTGGAGATAAATTGATTCATTTCACCCCTCTCATTGCCGGGTTGACTCTGGTCACTTCTCTGGTAGGTCAGGTGGAGGTAACCGGCCGCTGGACACCTCAAACAAGACAAAATCTCCTTGATCAAATTGCCGGGAATGAGCTGGCCACGGGAATTTACAGCCGAGTATTCGACCAGCTTGAAAACGAAGGTGTTCCGCCCGATTTTCTTGAAAGATCATTCGATCATCCCGATATCGTTATTGATGATGAGATCATTCGCCGTTTTGAGCGGCCGGCTGAAAAAATGCCCTACAAGCACTACAGAAAAATTTTTGTTAAAAACCGGAGAATCACAGGTGGAGTGACATTTTATAGAGAGAATAAAGCTCTCCTTGATTCCGTCTCCTCTCAATTCGGTGTCGACCCTTTCCTTCTTGTAAGCCTTGCGGGAGTGGAGTCTCAATATGGCTTAAGGGCTAAAACTCACCCGGTTTTTGTTGCCCTTCACACGCAGATACACAAACTGCCGCGGCGGGAACAGTGGGTGGAGAAAGAGATGGCGGAATTTCTCAGTTACTGTTACGAGAACAATGTTCCACCGCTTTCCCTAGGTGGTTCTTATGCTGGTGCTTTTGGTTATGGTCAGTTTATTCCGTCAAGTTTTCGTGGATATGCTGTGGATTTTGACGGAGACGGCGTTCGACACCCCTTCGAGTGGCCTGATGTACTGGCCAGCATGGCAAACTATCTGGTGATGAATGGGTATGCCAAGGGGAGTGTCGATTTCTCCGAGGGTAGCCGAAACTGGAAATCAGTTCTCCGCTACAATCACGCCCTGAATTACGTGAAAGTGGTACTGGAGTTGAGAGAAGCCATTATTTCGGAAGAAGGTTAAGACAGAGCGATTTACCGGATATAAACCGTTTTCACATTCACAAATTCCCGAATGCCGAATCGGGACAGCTCCCGCCCGTAGCCGCTCTCTTTTACACCGCCGAAGGGCAGCCTTGGGTCTGAACGGACAAAATCGTTCACAAAACATGCCCCGGCTTCTATCATCTCGGATGCGATCTGTTCACCTTTTATTATATCACCTGTGAAAACAGCGCCACCGAGACCAAAAGGAGTGTCGTTGGCGGTCTTCAGTGCTTCTGCTTCATCTCTAACGGGTATAATGCTGGCCACTGGACCAAATATTTCCTCTTCATAAGCGGCCATGCCTGGGGCTACATCCGCAAGAACAGTTACGGGATAATACGCTCCTTCAACCTCCGGGACTTTACCGCCCATGAGACAACGTGCTCCCGCCTCCACGGACTGTTTCACCTGCTCGTGGAGTTCATCCCGGAGGTCGTGGCGCGCCATGGGTCCAATGTCGTTTGACTCGTCTGTGGGATCGCCCATTATTTTTTCCTTCATCACTGTCAGCAGTTTTTCTTCGAATGCTTTGGCAACAGATTCCACTACGATGAACCGCTTCGCAGCGATACAGCTTTGCCCGGTGTTGATTAGCCGTCCTGTAACACAAGCGGTCACCGCCTGATCAAGATCAGCATCTTCAAGGATCACGTACGGATCACTTCCACCCAATTCAAGAACAGTTTTCTTAAGGGCATTTCCAGCACGGGCCGCCACTGCCTTTCCTGCTGGTGTGCTTCCGGTCAGCGTGACGGCCTTCACAACAGGGTGATCGATCAGTTCTCCCACTCGGCTGCTTCCCATGACCAAGGTGTTGAAACACCCTTTAGGATAACCAGCATCACGAAATATCTTTTCAATGGCCAGGGCACAGCCTGTAACGTTGGAGGCATGCTTCATTATACCCATATTACCAGCCATGAGAGCTGGCGCTGCGAACCTGAATACCTGCCAGAAAGGAAAATTCCAAGGCATGATAGCCAGAACCGTCCCGATTGGTAGAAAAGTGACATAGCTTTTGGATGCATCTGTTTCTACAGGTTCGGGAGCAAGAAATTTCTCCCCGTTTTCAGCATAATATTCGCATGCCCAAGCTGATTTCTCAGCTTCCGCCCGCCCCTCTTTGATAGGTTTACCCATCTCTGCGGTCATGATCTCCGCATAACGTTGAGAATTTGAACGCAGATCTGCTGCCACCTTTAATAAAAGATCTTTGCGATGTTCAAAAGAGGTCTTACGCCACCTCAAAAAGTCATCTTGAGCCTGTCGAAGGATGACTTCGGTCTCTTCTTGAGAGGTCTCCTGGTATTCTCTAATCTTTTCGCCAGTGGCGGGATTGATTGAAACAAGTGACATAATTATCTCCTTATGGCTAAGAAAAAAATGGTGATTAACTATGGGAATTTATTCGTTCAAGGTTATGAACGAAAGAACCGTCGGCAAACCCGTTGAACCTGAGCAATCCACCATGTAAGTTTGCCAATCTCATATTCATTACTAAAGGAGACCGGAACTTGAATTATCGCCGATTGGGAAAATCAGGCCTGAAACTGAGCGAACTCTCTTTCGGGTCGTGGGTGACATTTTCCTCTCAGATGGATGAAGCAGCAGCAGCGGACTGTATGAAAACTGCTTATGATGCCGGTGTCAACTTCTTTGATAATGCTGAAGTTTACGCGTCCGGGAAATCTGAAGAGATTATGGGAAATGTCCTCAAGAAGATGAATTGGTCCCGGGACACATACTGTGTCTCCAGCAAAGTTTTCTGGGGCGGGGAAAAGCCGACCCAGCGCGGTCTGCACACAAAACATATCACCGACGCCTGCCAAGCCGCTCTGAGGCGCCTCCATGTAGAGTACCTCGATCTCTATTTCTGCCACCGTCCTGACAGGCAAACCCCAATTGAAGAGACAGTCCGAGCCATGGACAATCTTGTCCGGCAGGGAAAGATTCTCTATTGGGGGACGTCCGAATGGTCCGCTGACGAAATCCGAGCGGCCTACGGCCTTGCCCGTCAGTACAATCTGACGCCGCCTACCATGGAGCAGCCGGAATACAATCTCTTCCAGCGGGAAAAGATGGAGCGGGAGTATCTGCGCCTCTTCCAGGATGAAGGGTTCGGCACTACCATCTGGTCGCCGCTGGCATCAGGAGTATTGACTAACAAGTATAAAGATGGTATTCCTCAAGAGTCGCGCATGACGCTGGAAGAATATGATTTTCTCAAGCGGCGGCACGAGTCGCCGCAAGGACAGGATCGCGTTGAGAAAACGCGAAGATTGACCGAATTTTCCAATGAGTTGGGAATCTCCATTATTCATCTCAGTCTCGCCTGGTGCCTGAAAAATTCTGACGTCAGCACAGTCATCCTGGGTGCATCAAGCGTGGATCAGTTGAAAGAGAATCTGAAGGCTGCAGATGTGGTGGAGAAGTTGACGTCTGACGTCATGGAACGGATTGAGAAGATCGTCCAGTCTAAGCCGAAAGCGTGGATTGACTGGTAAATCGGGATTGAGCAAAAGCACGCGGCCGATTACGTCGGTGATTGAAGGAATCCAGACCAGCGACGGCGCGGGCGTCAAACTGAAGCGTATCATCGGCTCTCCCGATCTGGACATTCTCGATCCATTTTTACTTTTGGACGAATTCAAGAATGATGATCCAGAAAGTTATATTGGTGGTTTTCCGTCTCATCCTCACCGCGGATTCGAAACGGTTACCTACATGCTCCACGGAAAGTTCCGGCACAAGGATTCCGCTGGAAATGAAGGTTTTCTGACGGATGGCTCTGTCCAGTGGATGACAGCGGGCCGGGGAGTGATTCACAGCGAAATGCCGGAGCAGACGGAGGGTCTCGTCTGGGGTTTTCAGTTGTGGGTAAATTTGCCAAAGAAGCTAAAAATGGCGGAACCGGCCTATCAGGATATCCCTTCCGATGCTATTCCTGAAATTGTTCGGGATGGGACAACAGTTAGAGTGATTGCGGGGAAGTTGGAGAAAGAGGAGGGTCCTGCCCAAACGAAGATTGGTGCGTTATATCTAGATGTACACTTGAAGGAAGGCTACGACTTCGTTACGCCAGTTCCGGATGGTTGGAATGGGGTTTTCTATGTGTACGAAGGATCGGTTGAGGCGGGAGACGGTACTACCGTTGGGGCTGGTCATCTGGCTGTTCTTGGAATAGAGGGGGAAGTCCGGCTGGCGGGTGCCTCCGGCGGCGGGCGAACACTCCTGCTGGCCGGTGAACCACTGAATGAGCCCATCGCCCGGGGCGGCCCCTTTGTCCTGAATACGCGAAGAGAGGTACTTCAGGCGTTTGAAGACTACCAGAATGGTGTCTTTGATAAAGCTATTTCCTAATTTACGTGGAAATACCGCGGCCAGATAACGGCGTCAAGAATTGCCGTTTGAATTATGAAAGGGGTGAGCCCCGCCACCGCCGCCCAAAAGAGCCAGTCGCTCCGCTCAGCATTCGATGCGAAGAGTGAAACCAGTAATGTCACAGAAGTTATACCCGTCACAGTGAGAACCGACCGTATCGCAAACCATGTACCATCGCTGGGAATCTTCATCATTGAGAAGGTGAGAGGCATCCAGAGGGCAGAGGAGATGAGGAAAGCTGCGTAGAGGAAGATGATCCACTCAAAACCAAATCTGTTGAAAAAGAGTGTCCCTGATGGCAATGCCCGCATCAAAAAGTGAGCAGTGAAGAAAAAGTAGCCACCCGCTGCTAGGAACATATTGATGGTGTAGAGCGGTCGCCACGCTTCGGGGACACCACCCCACAGCTTCGGTCTCAGTGCCACCTCTGTAAGTAGACCGTGGGCGTAGCTTCCTAACACAGCGATGCCGCCTACCACGTTTACAATAAAAAAGATGATTCTGAGACGGTCTGTCGTTACCACTTTAATCTACCGTTGCCCAGCACTCAATCTCCACCCTGGCACCCAGGGCGAGACCGGTACCGGCAAAGGCGCTACGGGCAGGTTTGTGATCCGGGAAGAATTTCACATAAGCTTTACTCATGTCACCCCATTCTGAAATATCGGCCAACATGCACAGACACTTTACAACCTTGTCCATTGAAGAGCCATATTTCTCCAGGACATTACTGATATTTTCCATGGTTTGTTTTGTTTCAGGTCCTATGCCTCCGGAGATTAATTCAGAGCTGTTTGGTAGCGTTCCTATTTGGCCGGAAAGATAAAGCATATTCCTAACCCGAACAGCCTCGGAAAAGGGATAGTTCAAAGCGGCAAATTCTTCCGTTTGAAGATACTCTACATCATGTTTTCCTGTCTTGACATTCACATCACAGGTTGCCAACATCAGACTAAGCATTACGACAGCCACAGTTTTGAATTCCATAAATGACTCCTTTCTTGACCTTCCCTAATCTCGCCAGACGAATTTAGATGAACGCTTCCGAATCCACAATGATACACCTTTGATCTCTTGACATTGTGTCACTCCAGCCGTTAATTCACATGTGGTGAAAAAGCTCGTACCCATCTCAAAGCTAATAACAGATGCTGATGTCCAGGGTTTTTACCTTTGCAAGGAGAAGCACCTGAGGAAAACCCGGACTGGGGAGCTTTATCTTGACCTCACTCTTGCAGATGCCACAGGAGAGATTGGTGCTAAGGTGTGGGATCAGGCCCAGGAGTTTAATGAGAAGTTTGAGCAGGGTGACGCCGTAGCCGTTCGTGGCAGAGTGGACACTTTTCAGGACCGAAATCAAATCATTGTGGGACGTATCAATAAGGCGACGGAAGCTAAGTATGCCAGATACGGCTTTAAGCCGGAAGCCCTGGTTCCTACGTCACCCTATGATCCGGTTCGGATGTGGGCATCCTTGGTAACTATCATCCAAAAAATGGAAAATCAGTTTCTCAAGAGACTTGTATCTCATCTTTATCGTAAGCATAAAAATAGACTCATGTCCATGCCGGCTTCCATATCCATGCACTACAGATACCGTTCCGGATATTTGGAACATGTGCTCTCCATGGCAAAGCTTGGTGTTACACTGGCAAAACACTACAGTGCCGATGTTGATATGCTTCTTTCAGGAATACTTCTTCATGGTATTGGCAAAGTTCAAGAGCTCACCGATGCCTTCATGCCGGAATACTCTGATGAAGGCAATTTCATCGGTCATTCCGTCCTCGGCAGGGATATGATCAGGGCGGCTGCTGCGGAGATCAAAAATTTCCCCGATGATCTGTTACTGGAGTTGGAACATCTTATTATGTGCCATGAAGGGGGTTTCGATTCCCGCTACAGGAACCGTGCCCGGACAAAAGAAGCACTCTTACTTCAGGCTCTGGACAACTTGGATACAAAGGTTAGCGTATTTAACCGAATTTTGGCTGAAGACAGTGAAGACGGTGACTGGACCAACAGAAGGAATTATTTCGGAGCAGCACTCTACAAGGGCGACAGACCGGAAGCTGAGTAATCTCAGCCGCGGCGCAATGTTTGTAGCGCTGGCCGTCGGTTCAGGATTCGCTCTGCTTATGGTCCCCAACATTGAACTAATTACCGCTGTGGTATTTGCTTCAGGAGTCTATCTCGGCACAGGATGGGGACTCACCGTGGGTGTCGTTGCCGAATTCATTTTCAGTGCCGCCAATCCACTTGGATCGGGAGTCGTTTTTCTTCCAATGTTGCTGGCACAGATGTGCGGTATGGGACTTGTGGGCGCCGTGGGAGGGTGGTTCAGAGGTTTTGCCAGCCCACCAGACTGGACGTGGCGGCGAAGAATGTTTTTCGGTGCCGCCGGTATGGTGTTGACATTTATTTTTGATGCACTGACGACCCTCAGCTATCCTCTGGCCGCCGGCTATCCACTTACCCAGACAGCCGCCCTTTTTATCACCGGTATCGGTTTTACTTTTCTTCATCAGGTGGCCAACGGTGTCATCTTCGCCACCGCCTTGCCGAAAGTTTTTTCCAGACTCAAGCCGTGAACAGGCGGAAACAGCTGCTCTCGGTTCTCACCCTGATTGTGTCGCTCTTACGCGCAGATGGTTTCACAACAGGAGAAGTTCCTTTTGAATGGAGCGGTCAGTGGGGTTTGGTTCAGAGGTACGGTTTTTCTGGATGGGGCGTGGAAAGGGTGATGCCACCCCTTCATTTTGACGGCAACTTTGCTCATTGGCCTGCAAGGTACCGTTTCCCATTTCTTTCCGGTATTGATTTAGAAGGGAGTGAGCCCGGTTTCAATACGTCACTGTGGTACAGGACGGGTGACTACAACCTTGATGAGTTAAGCTTGGATATTCTCTCAAAAGCGTCCGAGAAGAGGTATACACGCTTTCGGGCCCTAAAGAAAAATTTTGAGGATTACCATGGCCTGTTAGACCCGCTGGCTCAGCCTGGTGGGACGGTCCAGCAAAACTACCGTTTCGATCATGTCACCGGGAAATCAAAGGGTGGTCAATGGCGAATCGCATCAGCATTTTATCTAACCACAGATGCCATTCCGTACGGAGCTTATGGCATTTGGGAGAAAGGGGCTGAGCGGAGCGAAAAAATCATCTCCAACGGCATCAGTTACAACGGCAACAGAGGATCGGTCAAATACAGGGTTGAGGGATCGTCATTCCTTCAGCGATACAGAACCAAGCGGTTGCTGGAGAGCGTTACCCAATGGTCCGCTGATCTCATGAGCAATCGGTTGCACGCCATTGGTGAGATGCCTGTGAGAAAAGGTTTTTCACTCTTCCTCTCAGGAACAGGGCGAATGAGCGTCTTCAACTCAGACAGTCTTGGTAATCAATCATTGTCTTTTATGGGGATCTCGGGGGGCATTCGCATGCGGGCGTCGGCCCTAGAGAGCAGAGCAGGCATGGGGGTTTCCGCTGTTTCTCCAGGGGAAATGACGCCCAATTTTCACGGCCATTTCCGATTGAAGAGAGAGAAGAGCGAACTCTTTCTGGATCTGAGACACGACCTTTTTCCACTGCCGTTTCAGTTCACAGGGCGCCCATTTCTCTTTGTGCCCGATTCATTTACGCCTACCATGGTTCCTGCCGTCCGCCCCGATTCCGGTGCCACTATGCCGACCCGAACGGTGATGCGAGCCGGTGCTGAGATGAGGTGGGGCAGAGCGTCCGGTGAAGTGACGCTGTTCGCTTCCCAGGCTACACCGCATCATTACTTTGAGAGTACTACGGAAATTGCAGGTATTAAGATGATCAGATTAAACAGTGATCAGGTTTTGAAAGTTACTGGAGCCATGTGGGATAGCCGCATCAACTACTTCCGTGATTGGTTTCTCTCAATGAGGGGTATTTCGCTCTTTGGGAGCGAGTCCGGGTGGGGAAATCTCTTCGATCACCAGGGAGAGATGGCTTTACGTTTCCGGGAACATCTTTTTCAGAAAAGGATGGATGCCCGAATCAATCTCTCCTTTAATTACTGGAGCAACCGAACCAGTTTTGTCTGGGATCCCATTCTTAATATGGGCTATACTGATGTTACCACTGCAAGTTCACACAATACGGTGGGCATTATCACCGCCGAGTTCAAGGCTGTTATCTCATCGGTGGAAATTTCTTATGTGCTCACTAATGTGCAGTACGTCATGGAAAGTGCATCGGGGGGCAGTCCCGGCACCACTTTTTCTGCGTCTCCCCTTTTCCCTCCTGCTGGACGACTAGCCTACTTCTCTGTTCGGTTGAATCTCAACGACTAAAGTTCCAGTCCAACAGCCAAAAAAATGGTTCTGCCGGGCTCGGGGTAGTCATAAACGGACTGGAGATCTTTAGTGTCCAGCATATTTCGGGTGCCTCCTTCCATATTGACGTTGAACTGACCTACCGAAAAGCTGTAGTTCAGGGTTCCGTCCATCCGCTCGTAGGGTCTTAGAAATGCTCCTTCACCGTAGCTGTAGCGGCGCTCACCTTGGCGCCGGACGCTGAGGTTGGCCGCCAGTATTCCTAGCTTCAGTTCCACTTCAGCCCAGTGTGAAGTGGGGGAGACGTAAAGGAGGGATTTTCCTTTGTCATCACCTTCAGAGAGAATTTGGCTCTCCGTAATTTCACTACCTAACCTGATGACAACGGGGAAGGAGTTTGGGAGAAACTGAGCTGACATCCGTATAACGGATGATTTAGATTTCAGAATATTTTGTGGCGAGTAGACCCATGCATCATCCGGCGCCCACTGGATGAGGTTGTCAGCAGTGAAATAGGAAACGTCAGCAGAGAATTGCAATTGATCTTCAAGTATGGGTCTTAAGTCCACTTTCATGTTTGATGACATGCCTTGCTCAGGTATTAGATCGGGGTTCCCTTTGGAGTATCCCATGGCGTCTTCCCAGAAGAGGTCGTTAAAGGTAGGGCTCCGATAACTGGTTCCACTACTAACCGCCACCGACTGTACCATATTCTCTTCGGGAGCCCACAATAACGCCAGGTTCCCAGTGGCAATCCTGTTGCTTGAATGGTCATCCCAATCCAGCCGGGCGCTTGGAAAGATCGTGAGTTGTGACCCCATACGGATTTGAGAAAGGAGGCCGGCAGCACCAGTGGCCATGACGTGATCACCCGCATCGTCGCTATTAACATCCACCTGGGCAACCTCCAGGCTCATCGTATTCGAAAAATTTTGGTCAGGCTGAATCCGGTGGATGAACCGGAGGCGGTTATTGATTGTCTTATGCTGCGAATCGATGGTCCAGTCCGGATTGGTGTAACGTTCATCGGACTGAAAAGAGCCGGCATAAACTTCACTGTATCCCCATCCGGAAACAGTCCGTCCGCTCACAAGTAGAAGCATAGCTTCATTATTTTTGTGGGCGCTAGGTGAGGGGTACTGAATCGATCCGGGAATACCCCTTTCAGTCTGGGAAGCCAGAAGATGGCCATTAACACTCCAGCTTCCCACGGCTGGCAAAGCCAGTTTCAAACCCACCGCATCTTGGGCGAACTTGTTGTTCTCACGGTAATTTCCCTCACTTTCGAAGCGGTTGCCGTACAGTGATGCGGACCTCTCTCCCACCCGAAATGTCGATTCACCGTTGACTCCCTGTTCACCCAGGGATCCACCGCGGAACTTCAGAAAGTTTCTCCCCGCTGCCGGCAGGAGATTGAGTGTTCCGCCTACGGCGTGGGAGCCGTAAAGAGAGGAAGCTTGTCCAGGATAGAACTCACCGTGGGAAAAGAACTCCGCTGGCAGGGTACTGAAATCGACAATGCCGTTCTGGGGCGAGTTCAGCGGGAAGCCGTCCAACATCACAAGTATGTGCTCTGAATAACCTGTAGGGGAAGAGACAGTTTTCAGTCCTGCCGGACCGCCGTAATCGCGGACCTGAATCCCTAGGCGGTCAAGCTTTTCCCCGATGCTGTTTCCGCTGGCGGGATATTTTTTCAGTTCCACAGCACGGTGACTCACCGGTAGCTGAAGGCTCTCCCGGTTGTAGAGGTTGCCATAAACAACAACAGGATCGAAACGGTATGTTTTTATCTCCATGGTGATCTCGCCCTTGAGCCTGTTCATTTCCTGCATGGATATTTCAACCGACTTAAATGCGGAGTGACTGATAATGAGCTTCCAGCTCTTTTCACTATCGGTTTTCAGGATAAAACGCCCCTCCCTGTCGGCGGTGGTGCCTGCCTCGCCGTCTTTGAGATATACGTTTGCGTATGGTATGCTTCTCCCGTCTGGGTCTGTCACTCGTCCGGTGATGACCATTGTAGTCTTGCTAGCCCAAAGTTGAGCCACAGCCAAACCTATGATAAGGGAATAAATATATTTAAAACGAGGTGTCATCATTCTCTCCTTTCCCTCGAAAGTACTTTCTGCCAATGGGCAGATTCCGAGAATTTCAGTTGGGCAGATATCCTGACTTGCGCTTCACCGTCTGGCTCCACCTTCCCATCCGTCATCAATCGGATAGCGGCTTCCACACGTAAATGTGGATTGGAGCTTCCTCAGCGTTCACAGTAGCGGGGCTGCACCCGATTTACACGGGTTTCCCTGCCGCAATCAACTTGTCAAACAGTGCCTGAATGTACTGTTTTTCTCGTCGGAGAGCAAAGGCTTTTGCCTTGATTCCGTCTGAGGCTTAGGATAAATTCCCCGGTTAATTTGATTGTGGTTCAGTCTTTGTAATGAAAACTATTAAAAACCATGTAAACGGAATTCTCAACAGGCAAGTTCTGGTCTTGAACCAGAACTATCATCCCCTTCTTGTCTGCACAGCCCGCCGGGCCATCTCCCTCGCTTATCTTGGCAAGGTAGAGATTATTGAAAAGTACCGGGAGACTGTTCATTCACCCTCCGTTGCCATGCCCCTTCCCAGTGTTGTGAAGCTCGACAGGTTCATTCATGTAAGGGAGAGCAGTATTGTCCTTTCTAGGCGGAACATTCTTAAAAGGGACAGACATCAGTGCCAGTATTGCGAAAGGCGGAGTGTTCCTATGACATTAGATCACATCATTCCCAAAGAACGGAATGGTCCGGACAGCTGGGAAAACCTGGTTTGCTGTTGCCACACTTGCAACAGGGCAAAAGGGAATCGTACTCCGGAGCAGGCGGGAATGAAGCTAATGCGGCGCCCCAAAAAACCTACCAGGATCCACTACATCAGACAGTTTGTGAAGCGAGAGCAGTCATCTTGGCGGCCTTACCTCTATATGGAACCAATGCGGATAGGAGCGCTTGCTTGAAGAAAAAGCGCGTCCTAAGCGGGATCCAGCCGTCTGGCAACCTCCACATCGGAAACTACTTTGGTATGATGAAGCCGATGATCGATTTGCAGGTTGAAAACGAGCTGTTCTGTTTTCTCCCAAACTATCATGCTCTTACATCCCAGACTGATGGAGAAGTATTGAGGAAAAACACTGTTGAAGCTGCTGCCGATTTTCTCTCTCTCGGCATGGATCCTGAGAAGTCTGTTTTCTGGGTACAGTCTGATGTGCCGGAAGTGACAGAACTGACTTGGGTTTTGAACAATGTTACCAGTGTAGGAATGCTTGAGCGAGCAACCTCATACAAAGATAAGGTGAGTCAAGGTCTGCCCGCTCACCACGGTCTATTCAGTTACCCCGTTCTTATGACGGCTGACATTTTGCTCTTTGGAACTGAGGTCGTCCCAGTGGGAAAGGACCAGAAACAGCACCTTGAAATGGCTAGGGACATAGCTATCAAATTCAATACCATTTACGGAGAAACTTTTGTTGTACCAGAAGCTCTTATTGCTGAGGAGACAGGTCTTATTCCTGGTACAGACGGGCAAAAGATGTCCAAATCTTATGGCAATACGCTGGAAATTTTTTGTGAAAAGAACGACCTTGCTGAAAAGGTAATGGGTATTATGACAGATAACACACTACCGGATGAACCGAAAGAGACAGAAAACAATACACTGTTCATGATCTATTCTCTTTTTCTTGAAGAGAGTGAAAGAAATTCTCTCAAGGAAAGATTCCAAACGCCAGGTCTGAAGTATGTTGATGTGAAAAAGGAACTGGTGGATGTTATCTGGGATTTTTTTGCGGCTTATCGTGAAAAACGTAACGGCCTGTACGCTGACGATACTACTGTTGTGAAGATTTTGAAAGAGGGAGCGGACAAAGCGAGGGATGCAGCGGAGCCCTACCTGAAAATGGTTCGGGAAAGAACGGGCATCCTGTATTGGGATTCATGAGCTATCAGATTGAACTTGAAAATTTTTCTGGCCCTCTCGATCTACTCCTCTTTTTCATCAGGCGGGATGAGGTCGATATCATGGACATACCCATCGCACACATCACCAAGGAGTATCTCGACTATATTGAAGCACTCCAGACCCTTAATGTGACTGTGGCTGGTGATTTCATGGTGATGGCGGCAACGCTTATGCGCATCAAGGCGAAGATGCTTCTGCCTTCCATGGGTGAAGGGGATGATGAAGAATTCGATGATCCAAGGACCACCTTGGTTCAACAACTTCTAGAATACCAACGCTACAAGGAAGCCGCTGGGAATCTTAACGAAATGAATATGCTCGAGAGCCAGAAATACGGTCATTCGGTGGCTGTGGATTCGGCGACAATGGAAGAGGATCCGGGCTTCTATCTGGAAGATGTAACCCTTTTTGAACTAGTTACAGTTTTTAAGAAGATCCTTGAGCAGGTGCCGCCGGCGATTCAGTATGATGTACACCGCGAAGAGGTGCATGTTAAGGAGAAAGTAGCCATGATCTTAAGCCGTTTCGTGGAGAAAAGTCAGATCATGTTTTCAGAACTTTTCCCGAAGTTTTCTTCACGGCAGGATGTTATTGTTACATTTATCGCCATCTTGGAGCTGATTCGGGACGGCCAGATCATAGTTCGGCAAAAAAAACTTTTCGACGATATTTTGCTGGAGCGAATTGAGGCGTAATGGCAAAGAGCAAAATTTCTAGAGAAGATATTCGTGTGGTGGAGGCACTGTTATTTGCCTCTGAAGAAGTGCTTACTCAAGCGAAACTGAATGTCTGTTTTGATGATGGTACTGTGCCGTCACTTCCTGATGTGGTGGAGACGCTTAAGAAAGAATATGAAAAAAGTGAACGTGCGTTTTCCATTGAAAAAGTGGCAGGAGGTTTTCGGCTCATCACTCTTGTCGAATACGCTCCATGGGTTCGTCGGCTCTTTACACGGGTAGGCAAAACACCTCTCTCACAAGCAGCCCTGGAGACCTTGGCCGTGGTGGCCTACAAGGGTCCTGCCAGTCGGGCCGTAGTTGAAAGCATAAGGGGGGTTAACAGTGCTGGTGTAATCAAAACGCTTCTTGAAAGGAAACTGATTAAGATCAGTGGCAGAGCAAAAGGACCGGGGCGCCCTTTACTCTATTCCGTTACAGAACAGTTTTTGCTCTCTTTCGGTCTCAATGCAACTTCGGACCTGCCCAAACTGAAGGAAATCTCAGAGCTCATTGCCGAAGGAACCGATAATGCAGTTACAGAGGAAGATTTCCTGCCGGCTGAGGATGAGGCTGATTAGGTATCTTGCCAGTGCCGGTGTAGCATCCCGCCGTAAATGTGAATCAATTATAACAGGGGGCCGAGTCACTGTTAACGGGAAGGATGAGACGGACCCTTTTAGAATCATCTCAACGTTGGATAGTGTTGAACTGGATCAGACTCCTGTCAAAACGCCCATTGAAAAAACGGTTGTTATGTTGCATAAACCTGCCTCCGTAGTTACCACCGCAAATGATACTCACGGCCGAAAAACGGTCCTTGATCTAGTCTCCAATATAGATACCCGGCTTTTTTCTGTGGGGCGCCTTGACAAAGAGACAACTGGAATTCTTCTTCTGACAAATGACGGGGATCTTGCATACCGTCTTACCCATCCCAAGTTCGGTGTGGAGAAAATTTACGAGGCCACAGCTGATCGGTTTATTACCGATGCTGAAATTAGCTCCATCTCTTCCGGTGTTGATATTGGAGAAGGGGAAACGGGGCAGGCGGAAGTGGTTGATCAGACGGATACAGCAAACGGAGTCAAGATCACAATGAAACTTCTCCATGGGAAGAAACGAGAAATCAGAAGAATTTTTCGGGAGATGGGTCTGGAGTTGACACACCTTCATAGAATTACCTTTGCTTGTCTGAAACTGGGAAATCTCGCTTCTGGCAAACATAGAATTTTATCTAACAAAGAGCGTTGTTTGTTGGCAAAGACAGTTGATTTGTTATAGAATTCGTTTTGAGGTTACTGTTTTGGTCATTTTCGGATCATACCTAAATTACTTGGCTTTTTGAAAGACAGTTGATTTCAATAACCACAGCAAATCGTTGCGGTTGAGAGATTGGGGATGATTGTCGCCATTGACGGCCCAGCCGGTTCCGGTAAGAGCACTACTGCAAAAGGTGTTGCTGAGAAACTCGGTTTTCTCTATTTGGATACCGGTGCCATGTACCGGGCTGCCACAGCTGCTGTCCTTGCAGCTTCAATCGATAGTGATGATGAGTTGGCGGTGTCAGATTGTGTTGAAACCATCGAAATCTATTTTGATGAAACCGGTCGCCTCATCTTTCTTAATGGTGAGGACGTTTCCCAGACCATCAGAGGTCAAGAGGTGACTCAAAACGTCAGCACTGTCAGCGCTTACCCGCAAGTAAGGAAACGGATGGTTTTCATGCAACGGGGAATTGCCGGCCATCGCGATTCTGTCGTGGAAGGAAGAGACATCGGTACAGTGGTTTTCCCCGACGCCGATTTCAAGTTCTTCATAGTTGCAAGTATTGAGGAACGGGCAGAACGCCGGCAGAAAGATCTGGCCGGGCTAGGTGTTGATCAAACTGCAAATGATATCGTCGAAGATTTGAAACGACGTGATGCTTTGGACTCGTCCAGAGATGTATCACCTCTTACAAAGTCTGAAGATGCTCTGGAGGTGGATACGACATCAATGAACATAAAACAACAGATCGATCTGATTGTTAGGCATGTAAGAGATCGATCGGCAAGAAAGGAGACGAAAGCAACTGGTGAGTGATAAAATCGTAACAGAAGAAGAAGTAACAGAATTGACGGAAGATGCGGTAGAGACCGTGGCTGAGGAGCCTGAATCTGCGACCCCGGATGGGGACAATGGAGAAATAGATTCAACTTCTATTGAATATGAGGAGATTATAAAGGACTATTTGGATCCGGGCCTTATGAACGGTATCCGGATTATTGAATCTTCTGAACTTTCCAATGAGGATATAGAGGAGGTTCCTGTCTCAGATGAAGAGATGGGGAAATATATCGAGACATTTTCTGATATAGCCCAAAATCAGATTATTACAGGCCGGGTGATCGGGCAAAATGAAAAAGAGATCATCATGGATATCGGCTTCAAGTCAGAAGGGATTATTCCCAGGTCAGAATTCAGCGGTGCCGAGCCGCCCAACCTCGGTGATTCTATTGAAGTTTACCTTGAAAAGATCGAGGACAAAAATGGCCAGACTATCCTCTCCAAGGAAAAAGCTGTCTGGATGAAAGGGTGGCTGAAACTGATGCAAATCCATAAGGAAGAGGGTACAGTGAATGGCACCATTACCCGCCGCATAAAAGGCGGTCTTGTGGTGGATGTGGACGGTATACAGGCATTTCTTCCCGGTTCTCAGATAGACGTCAGACCGGTTCAGGATTTTGACAATTTTCTTGGTAAGGAGATGGAATTCAAGGTTGTCAAAATCAATCAACTCAGGAAGAATGTTGTCTTGTCCCGAAAAGCTCTACTTTACAACACCATGAAGGAGCAGAGAGAATCTCTGTTTGAAGAAATCGAAGTTGATCAGATTGTGGAAGGTGTTGTAAAGAATATCACAGATTTCGGTGTTTTCGTCGATCTGGGAGGCATGGACGGCCTCCTCCACATCACTGACTTGTCGTGGGGCCGCGTTAATCATCCCTCCGAGGTGACCAAAGTTGGAGAGACCATTAGCGTCAAGATTATCGATATAGATAAGGACAAGCTGCGTATCTCACTCGGTCTGAAACAACTGACGCCCCATCCATGGGAGAATGTTGAAGAAAAGTTTCCCGTGGGAACGAAAATTTCCGGCAAGGTTGTCAGCCTGACAAACTACGGTGCTTTTGTAGAGCTGGAAACCGGCGTGGAAGGTCTTGTGCATATATCAGAAATGTCTTGGTCCCGCGGCGTTCACCGTCCCGATGAGGTTGTGCAGTTAGGGCAAGAAGTAGAGGCGAAGATTCTCTCTATCGATACAGAAGAGAGAAAGATCGCACTTGGCTTTAAACAGCTCCTGCCCGATCCATGGGAGAATGTTGACGAGCAGTATGCTGTCGGATCCACGCTGAAAGGGATTGTCCGAAATCTTACCCAGTTTGGTGCTTTCGTTGAGTTGGAAGAAGGTGTAGATGGTTTAATTCATGTCTCAGATCTTTCATGGACGAAGGTGGTTCGCCATCCCAAAGAAATCTTGCGGAAGGGCGAAGAGGTAGAAGCAAAAGTTCTGGAAGTCTCTCAGGAAAATCACCGCATCGCGTTGGGATTAAAGCAAGCCTCGGAAGATCCCTGGGACGACATCATTACCCACTTTAGCGTTGGTAAGATCGTCGGTGGCACTGTCATTCGCACTCTCGACAAGGGGATCATTGTAGAGTTGGAGATGGATGTAGAAGGGATTGTCCCGGCTGACTCACAGTCTGAGGATGAAAGAGATGCATCTCTCAAAGAAGGGCAGGAAATTCAGTGTGAAGTGGTGGAAGTAAAGCCTGAAGACAAAAAAGTGATGCTCACTATTGTTGATGTTCCCACTCCTGCCGAAGCGCCTGCTGAAAAAGAGGCGTCTGAAATTAAACAGGAAAAATCTGAGGTTGAAGCAGCCTCTGAGGATCAGGAATCTAAAAATGAACCAAACGATGCTGAAGAATCGGAATCTACCGAGGAGATTGATCCGGAAGAGACTGAGTAGGGCATCCATAAGTTGTGAGCTAGTGGTTCAGTGAATCCACATACTCTTTCAAAAACAATTGAGGAAGGGCACCTATCAGTTTGGTTCGGTGCCTTTTTTTTCGCCGTTATCCTGTGGTTCTTTGTCATATCTGAACACATGTACAACTATGTGGTTGAGATGCCAATCGAAGTTCGAAATATAAGGGAAGGCAAAACGCTTGGTGGCGAGGTGACACCGACCGCTGATGTTCGATTTAGCGCAACGGGCCGGGCGTTCCTGAAAACATTGCTACTAAAATCAGTTTCCGATTTCAAGTTGGTTCTGGATCTGGAACGGGTCAGCACGGAATACGATTTTTATCTTAACGACTATTTCGACAAATACAGCCAAAAAGTGGTCGTTCCCTTGGGTTTTGAACTGGAGTTTGTTGAGGTAGTTCGCCCTGATTCAATTCACATTTCTCTGGATGATTATATGATTAAACCTGTGACAGTTGTTTCCAGAGTGACTGTGGAGCCGGCAGCAGGATATATCATGGTGGGGAACAGTAACATCTCTCCTGGAACCATCGAATTGAAAGGACCTCGGGAGATTATTATGGGTGTTGAGACCGTCGAAACATTTGAGCGCACTTTCCGTGCCGTTGAAGCATCTGTCCACTCCAGCATAATGCTGGAGTTGGATTTTCCTCGTGTGGTGGAGGCGTCTGACACATCCGCGCTTTTCAGAGCTGATGTGCAGAGCATTGGTGAAAGAATCATGTCAGAAGTACCTGTGAAAATCCTCAATATACCCGATAATATCCGCGCCTTTGCCAATCCTTCAACCGTATCACTTACTGTGACAGGAGGTGTTCAGTTTATCGCATCTCTGGAGCCTTCCGATATCTATGTTTCTTTGGACTACAACGAATTCAGGGAAGGAGATCTGTCGAGGGAACCTGTCGTTAAAGTTCCCGACGATGTGTTGGATTGGCGAGATCTTTCTCCTAAAGCGATAGAACTGACTATACAACGCTTGCCCGAATGATCGTTCTTGGCATCGAGACGTCGTGCGACGAGACCGCCGCTGCCGTATGTGAAGACGGTAAACTTCTCTCCTCAGTAGTAGCCTCTCAAGAAGATCATGCTAAGTATGGTGGTGTTGTGCCGGAGGTGGCATCACGAATGCATGAAAAATTGCTGATGGGTACAGTGGAAACGGCACTCTCCAGAGCATCCGTTACAAAGAAAAACCTCCATGGAATTGCTGTTACAAGAGGGCCCGGTTTGATGGGTGCTTTGCTGACGGGCATCAGTTTTTCCCGAGGTTTGGCACTGGGATTGAAAATCCCCTTCCTTGGTCTAAATCACATGGAAGCGCACATTTTCGCGAACTTTATCACTTATCCGGAGTTAGAATTTCCATTCATCTGTCTTCTGGTTTCTGGAGGTCATACTCAGATCTGGAAAGTTGGTGGCCTCGGTAATTATGACCTCATGGGTGAAACACGGGACGATGCGGCAGGTGAGGCATTTGACAAAGGAGCAAGGATTCTTGGTCTAGATTATCCCGGCGGCATCGAAATTGAAAAAGCAGCTCGAGGAGGTGATTCCACCGCTATCAATTTTCCACGAGCTTTTTCCAAGACAGATTCAATCGAATTTAGTTTCAGCGGTTTGAAGACATCACTTTTGAGATACGTAGAAAACCTTGGCGGCGAAGTGCCAAGGGATCAAATGCCCGATGTAGCAGCTAGTTATCAAAGTGCTATTGTTGACAGTCTCCTTTCAAAACTACAGCTTGCCGTCGATAGGACTGAGATAGGAACTGCACTCATCGGTGGCGGAGTGGCTGCAAACAGAAAGTTGAGAGAAAGGGCTGGTAATCTGTTCCCCGATTGTAAAATTCTTTATCCCGACATTGATCTCTGTACTGACAATGCTGCCATGGTCGCTTTTCTCGGTGAGATCTATCTGCGTGAAGGGAAATCTTCGATAAACAGCCACTGTGTAGTTCCAAATCTGAGACTCTCCGATTAGAGTCTTCCTGAAATGTCATCTGTCATTCCGTTTTGGCTGCTTCTGATCCTGGCAGTTGTCGCCTTCCTGTTTGTCAGGTTGAGTTACGGACAACAAACAGGCAATAGCGATAGAGTCCACAGACTGCTCTCCTTCTTCCGGTTATCCGTTTTTCTTTTGATTGTGTTACTAGCGGCAAACTTTCAGTGGGTCCGGACCGGTTCACTTAGTAGGAGACCGCTCATCAAGATTTTTTTTGACAACTCAGTCTCAGCCGGTTATCATCAGTCTATTTCCAAACAGTCTTTGGTCAACGGTTACCAAGAGATTCTTAACGCTGTGAGCGAACTGACTTATGACAAATCCATTGACCTTAGCATTGAAGTTTTTTCATTTGGTGAAACAGTATCACCTTTATCCGGCAGTCCGTTGGGGATGGGGGTCAATGAATCATCCACAAATCTTTCGGCCGTTCTCGCATCGTCTTCAGAAGTGGCCGGCGACGAGGAGTTGAACGGTGTCATTATTGTGAGTGATGGTCAGAGTACCGTAGGTGCTGATCCCGTCAGTAGTGCCGGCGGTGTGAAGGTGCCGGTCTACACTGTGGGGATCGGAGAACCGCTCAGGATGGTGGATGTCCGGATCAACAGTGTGAAAGTTCCTATCGTGGCGGTTCGTGGTGAAATGGTATCCGCTGAGGTGACCATTGAATCATTTGGAGAAATAGATCAAAGGGTACATATTTCACTGGAGAAAGGCGGTGCTCTCCTTGGTACCCAAATTGTTGCGCCGGGCGGAAAGGGGAGTAGTCAGATCGTACGCTTTCAGTTTGAAGCGGACCAGGTTGGAAATGAAGAATATGTGATACAGGTTTCCTCAGTTAAAGATGAGATCAATATTAACAACAATCGAAATTCCTTCTCTATCAACGTCCTCAAAGACCGGTTCAGAGTGGCACTCATAACAGGTGCTCCCTCATTCAATACCCGTTTTCTCAAGCTTGCTCTGGAGAGTGAGCCAAAACTATCTGTGGAACACTTCATTCAGCGAATGAATGAATGGGAGCCGGCAATTGCCAATTTTTGGCGGCAGTCTTATGATCTGATTATACTAGACAATTTTCCGACCTCAACCATACCCAGCAGATGGTCCACTGACTTGTCTCGAAAATTGGGGCGAGGTAAAACTGCTATTGTCTTGGTTGCTGGTGAAGCCCTTGTTGAAGATAAGTTGTTAGCCTATCTACCTATCTTTGGATTGCAGCCTTTCGGTGAAGAGATTGGGTTGGGAAGTCAGTTTTCTGTGGAGGCCGTTCCCGGAAGCAATGATCCGATGAAGTTCTTCGAGTTAGATTGGTCACAGTTTCCGCCACTTTCACCGAAAATCTCAGTAGAACCAGGGGCGGAAGGAATGACCACCACAGCCCAGCTTTCAACTCTGTCACCTGTTCCTCTCATAATTACGGGGAAAATCCCCAGTTTTGACCAGAATAACCAAACTGTGAGGCGTTCTATTTTTACTTCAGCTGATCTTTGGCATCTCTATTTTCGGGGAAAGGGCGCTGAGGCTAATACTTCTGTGAAAGATTACTGGGCAAGCCTGTTGAGATGGCTAGTGGCCATGAGCGGTGAAGAAGACCGCTATTTCCGCATGACAAAATCGGCCTTCCAGCGAGGAGAGAAAGTGATGATCGAAGGGACATTTCCCCGCCTCAACACGAAGCAGTTGGAAGAGGGAATATGGTGGCGCATCTTGCATCCCGATATGGGAGAGACTCTTGTCCCATTAACTAAAGAAGATGAAAATGAGATGTGGAAAGGTTCTTTCATTGCTGCGGAGCCCGGTCGATATAAATATTGGACACTTATGGGTGATGAACAGTTCTCAATAGAGGAACCTCACGGCATTTTTCTCGTTGAACAGGCACTGTTAGAGCTAAAAAATGTTTATTTGGACAAAGAATCTCTGGAGGGCATCTCAGAATCGACGGGTGGTGGCTACATGCCGTGGTCCGAAAGGTTGAATCTAATTGATCGGTTGTCAATCAAATCTCGCAAAGAAGTCTTTTCTCAGACCGTTGACCTATCTCACTGGCCCCCGTTCCTTATCTTACTTGTGGTTTTTCTCGCAGCAGAATGGGCTCTGAGGCGCGGAAGAGGACTTCAGTAAGTTTTTCACTAACTGTTTGTCATTCCACAGCTGATGTCATATTTTCCCGCCATTATTAACAGATATCTGCAGTGAAAAAGATTACAATAATTGGCACGGGCTACGTTGGGCTAGTGAGCGGATCAGGATTGGCAGACTTTGGAAATCATGTCACCTGTGTCGACGTGAACAGTAAGCGAATTCAATCACTTTCTTCCGGGTACATTCCATTCTTTGAGCCCGGGCTTACTGAAATTGTTGAGAGGAATATGGCTGCGGACCGTCTCTATTTCAGTACAGACGTGATCGGGGCCATTTCAGAGGCCGATGTCATATTCATTGCTGTCTGGACTCCTATGGATAGTGACGGCAGTGCAGATCTTTCCGCCATAAAGGATGTTTCCAAAACAATTGGTGAGAACATCAAATCCTATACCCTAATTGCTACCAAGAGCACGGTTCCTATCGGGACAGGAGAGATAATTAATTCGATCATTTCTGAACATGCGCCGCAAAGCACCATATTCGATGTTGTGTCGAATCCGGAATTTCTTAGGGAAGGTTCCGCCGTTCGCGATTTTCTTCTTCCGAACCGTGTTATTATTGGTACAGATTCAGACCAGGCTATCGAAATTATGCGTGAGATATATCGACCGCTATTTTTAAATGAAACGCCATTTATTTTTACAGATATTCCAACAGCTGAGACAATAAAATATGCATCAAATGCTTTTTTGGCTGTGAAGGTTTCCTACATTAATGAATTGGCTAATTTGTGTGATGCCACAGGCGCTGATATTCATGTAGTAGCAAGAGCAATGGGTTTGGACGGGCGAATCAGCCCCAAGTTTCTCCATCCCGGTCCCGGTTTTGGTGGTTCCTGTTTCCCGAAAGATACTAGAGCGCTAATTCATTCTGCTGAGACAGAAGGTGTGGAACTTAAAGTTGTGAAAGCAGCTGCCGATGCCAACGAAGTCCAGATTGATGTTATTATCAAAAAGTTGGAGCAGCTGACCGGTAACTCACTGAAAGATGAGAGAGTGGCAGTTTTGGGGCTCGCGTTCAAGGCGAATACGGACGATATCCGGGAATCGCGTGCTGTTGTGATGGTAGACTATCTTCTATCCCGGGAAGCTGAAGTGGCTGTGTATGATCCGGCCGCCATGAGTAACATGAAACAGTTGTATCCGGACTTGGATTATGCCGAATCTATTGAATCGGCTGTAAGGGGAGCTTCAGCAGTTTTAGTAATGACAGACTGGAACGAATTCAGGGGCATGGATCTGGCACATATTGGTGAATTAATGGACAAAAAAGTGATTGTTGATGCAAAGAATTTGCTGAGCCGTGAACAACTTGCGGAAAATGGATTTGCATTTGAGGGAGTGGGGCGGCCCTACAACGGATGAAAATTGAAGGTGTAGTTGTAAAGGAATTGGCGGTCCATCAAGACATTCCTGATGCGGATGAGAACGTTGCTAAGTCGGGCTTTCTTATGGAAGTGTTGAGGGATGACGACGACCTTCTTCTCAAGTTTGGTCAGTCTACTTTTACAGTGGCTTACAAGGATACCATCAAAGCTTTTCACTGGCACAAAAAACAGGACGACTTATGGTTTGTGGCGTCCGGCAAGGCATATATTGTTCTTCACGATTTAAGGCAAGAATCCTCCACATGCGGCACCACTGAAACGGTGACGGCAGGAGAAGGTGACTACAAATTGATCGTAATCCCCGTTGGTGTTGCCCATGGATACAAGGTGGTGAGTGAAGAGCCGGTTCTCCTGTTTTATCATACTACAGAAAGTTACGATCCGGATAACCCCGATGAGGAGAGGATACCTTATAATGATCCAGCCATCGGTTTTGACTGGGGATCAATTGCATGAAAACATACTTGGTTACCGGAGGTTCAGGCTTTATCGGAAGCAATTTTGCCCGACAGATGCTTCAGAATGACACCAATTGTCATATTGTAAATCTGGACAAACTCACCTATGCTGGGAACCCTGCGAACCTAGTTGATATCGAAATGGATGAGCGTTATAGTTTTGTGCATGGTGATATTTGTGATACTGATTTAGTGCGGCAGATTTTCCAGCAGCACAAACCTCAAATCATAATCAATTTCGCAGCTGAAACCCACGTAGACCGTTCCATTGGTTCCCCGGATGACTTTATCAGGACAGATGTATATGGTGTCTTTACCTTGCTTGAAGCTTCGAAGGAATTTGGTGTCGATCTGTTTCTCCAAATCAGCACTGATGAAGTGTATGGAAGTATTGAAGAGGGTAGTTTCAAAGAAGGGGATTCCTTGCTTCCCAGCAGTCCCTATTCGGCTAGTAAGGCAGGAGGAGACCGGCTTGCCTATTCATATTACGTTACTTACCAACTTCCTGTTATTATAACTCGTGCTAGTAACAATTACGGTTCGTACCAGTATCCCGAGAAACTGATTCCCCTTTTTGTTACTAACGCTCTTGAGGATAGAGACTTACCTGTCTATGGTGATGGGAAAAATGTCCGTGACTGGCTTTATGTTTCAGATCACTGTTCTGCCATTCAGTTTATCATTGAAAACGGCGAATTGGGAGAAGTCTATAATGTGGGTGGTGGCAACGAACTTCAGAACATCCATATTACGCATCAGATACTGGAACAGCTGGGAAAATCAACCGATCTTATCAAATTTGTGGAAGATCGGAAGGGACACGATTTGCGATACTCTCTAGACTGTTCAAAACTAAATCAGCTTGGTTGGATGCCGGAGCATAGCTTTGATGAGGCTTTGACTGAAACGATTCATTGGTATCAGTCCAATGAAGCGTGGTGGGCACCGATCAAATCCGGAGAGTTCAAAGAATATTACAAATCTCACTACAACATGGTCTATGAAGGTGAATAAGTACTCTTTAACACTTTTGGTGCAGATCGTTTTTCTTTTTGGGCAAACCAATCAGCAAATACTCCTGCCGCCCACAGGTGCTGAACTTCAGACGCCCATTCTATATCGGGAATACGATACAGTTCCCATTGCCCTGGAGCAACCCATTGATCCAGAAAACTACGTTTTGGGTCCCGGAGACCGTTTGAGAGTCAACATTAGTGGCGGCGTGTTCGAAGAGCCCATCACGGGCGAATGGTCTCTGGAAAACATCGACAATTACATTTTAGTGGATCCCACCGGGAATCTCATCATTCCACGTTTCGGCTCACTCAATGTTCTGGGGATGACCTTGACAGATTTGCAAGATGAAGTTTCGCGGCGTGCAAAAGACCAGATATACGAAGAGGCTCAGGTGGCTGTGAACCTCATCCGCGTGAGGACATTTCGGATTCTTACTTACGGTGCTGTCAACCAACCCGGTTTTATCACTGTAACGCCTGTCACCAGACTGTTCGACTGCCTGCGCTACGCTAAAGGTGTCCACAAATACGCCCACAGTGATCTTGTTTATCTGATTCGAGATGGAGAACGTGCTTCCATCGATCTGAAAACTTTTTTGGTGGAGGGTGATCTTCAAAGTAATCCGGTGGTTAGAGAAGGAGACCAGATTTATGTCCCCTTCAATGACGAAATGGCGACCCAGGCCAGAGTCTTCACAGAATACAACAATAATGAGGTCATTGTTACCGGGTTTGTCCGGTCACCACGGCGGTTGACGCATCTTCCTGGCTATAGTGCCCGGGATTACATTGCTATGGCTGGAGGTATCCTTGATATCGGTAATGAGTCCGGATGCAGGATCATTCGGGCCGATGGCTCACAACTGCGACGTGCTCTTGATGAAATTGTGAAGCCCGGTGATATAATAGATGTACCAGAAGCTGCTAAGAGTAAACTTTTTAAAAATATGGGTGCCATTCAGTCACTTACCAGTTTGGCGAGTCTTATCCTTGCTTGGATGGCTATAGATCGTACTACTTCCCCCTGATAGATGGTTAATCTCACTGAGCACGAACGAAAGGTTTACGATTTGATCCAACAGTATCCTGAGATACTGACCGATCGTGATGTACGCAGCAAAATTGCGGTGCAGAACGGCATGACGGAAAAGACACTGCGAAATCGCATTGGTGAACTGCGCCGTTTCGGGCTTGTGACCAAAGATGGATCTTCAAACGAATCAGCCAATCATGCTGATGAACATGACAATATTTTGCTTCTTTGGAAAAGAAGGAAATTCATTACAAAAAATATTATCTGGGTTGGTTTAGCTTCAGTCATTATTTCGCTTTTTCTTCCCAAGTGGTATGCCTCTAAGGCAGTGATTCTTTCCTCTGGTGCAGGCAGATTTAGTCTCATTTCGGCATTTGCGGACCTTCCGCTCAATGAATTCGGTTTTTCTCCTGTAAATGAGGATATCAACAGTTTCATCTCAATTCTTGTGAGCCGAAGTGTGAAAGAGTGGATGGTTGAGCAATTCGATCTGGTTGAGCGATATGGCACCCGAGATGTTGAATTTGCCATGGAGGCTTTCGGGGGAAATACGGAACTCCGTGTTACCGATGAGGGGGCACTGGCTATTACCGTTATGGATCGGGATCCTAAGCTAGCGCAGCAGATGGTTCAAGAAATGTTAAACCAGCTCGATCTCCTCAACCGCCGTTTGAGCCGGGAACAGGGGAAATACAACCGTCAATTTCTCGAGGAACGGTTGGAGCAAAACAAAATAGACTTAGCTATAGCTGAGGAAGAATTAAAATTATTTCAACAAGAGACAGGTGTGGTCGATATTCTTACTCAAGTTACAGCACAGTTAGAGGCCTACGGACAACTTCATTCTCAGGAACTGCAAGCATATACCGAACTCTATTCCCAAAGAGCCCAGACAGAAGTTCAACTGAATACACTCAGGGCCACGTTAATGGCGGACAATCCCACCATAAGGCACTATGAAGTTATGTATGGAGAGCAGGACAAGCAGTTAAGCACTTTGAGTCAGAAACTGGACCGAGAATTAGAGAATCTTCTATTAAACTCCGACAATGCGACTGGGGAAGTATCTTCAAATGAATATTCTGAAGGTATTTGGGTCTCCATGGGCCGTTTTCCGGACCTTGCTATGAGAAGTGCTCGTCTCATGAGAGAAGTGGAAGTCCAAGGGAAACTATTAGAAATTTTAGTACCACAATACGAACAGGCACGGATGGAAGAGAGCAAAAACATTCCTACTCTTCAGGTCATTGATGAACCAAAAGTTCCATTAAATAAAGCAAAGCCTAAGAGAATGTTAATTGTGTTTGGAGCAGTTTTTATGGCTGCCATATTTTCATCCGGATATGTTCTTGTTGAATATCACACCCGTGATTTGAGAAAAAGGCTTGGTTCTATTTAGGGCCGCTCCCCTCACATTGGGTCTTTTTGGACTCATCTTAATTCAGATTATTACCTTTTATCTGGGGATCGTGATTCATCCTGTAATGTTTTTTTTGATTCCCATTCTTGTTTTGGCAACTGTTTGGTTGGTTCACCGCCCTGAATTCACTCTTCTTATGATTGGTTTTACAAGCATTATTAAAGGGTTCATGCAGGAGCAATTCCCCATTTTTGAATCTTTGGATCTTACTCTTATTTTGATAATTATCCTTTGGACCGGTCTTGCTAAAATTGCATTTACAGGCAAATGGGGATTACCTGAGTGGACCAGAGATATTCTCATTCTGTTTACTCTCTTTTGCGGTATGGTGTTTGTTTCCGGATTCTATACACCATCACCTGTTTCCGGGTGGCTAAAAATCGGACGGTTTCTGATTTTTTCATCATCCATGTTTGTAGCACCGTTCGTCTTTCTAAGAAAAATATCAGATTCTATCAGGATGCTTAACTATTTCAAATTTCTTTCAGCCGCGATTCTCGTTGCCATGCTCCTTAATCTCCTACTCATTGCAACATCGGGTGGTTTGTTCACTTATCTTGTGCGAGCATCCCTACTGGGAGCTAATCCCATTGCTGTAAGTCGTAGCTTGGCTGTCATCGCCGCCATGGTAACGGTGATTGGTATTCGCCGGGAAGGGTGGAAACGATTGACTACTCTAATTCTTCTGACCTTGATTCTGTTGGCCATTGTCTCCACTGGCTCTCGTGGACCGTTGGCCAGCTTCTTTGCCGGAATTATTCTATTTATGCTCATGTTCGAATCCTCAGTTTACAGATCACGGTTGGTTCTTGTGGGTGGCATTTCAATTATGATTGTATTTGTCTTGCTGTTTGTCTTGCCTGAGAGTTTGACAACGCGATTTATGCAGATAACTCAGGGAGATGTGATTGTTACAGCAGGTGGTGTGGAGCGAGTCAGCACAATTGCCACGCGCCTAAATTTTTGGAGGATATCAATAGAGGGGTGGCTCAGCAGTCCATCCAACTTTTTCTTTGGCATGGGTGCTGGTGGGTTTAGCTCTTTTTTTGTTTGGCGCGACTTTAGGTGGTACCCTCATAATATTTTCTTTGAAGTTCTGGTAGAACAGGGTTTTGTGGGTTTTATGCTGCTGATTATGATGATTGCTGTTGCTGTCCGATATCTTCTGAAGGCACGAAAAGTGGGCATGCTGTCGGAGCACTCCTCTGTCTGGGTGGCTGCCACGCTGGTCATCTTTTTTTCTGCTCAGGTGTCCGGCGATATCAATGATAATCGTATCTTGCTCATGTTCCTTGCTATTGCACTTTCCTCGATACATCTCGACCGAAGATTCTATGAGCCCGTCACTGCTTGAAAAAAGACTGAGCCTCAAGGCTGATTTTCTTGTTACTGGATTGAACGGGATTGGTACCGTTGTTGGCATATTTATCGTCAGCGGGTATCTTGCCCGTACGTTAGGTCTGGATGTACTGGGTGAATATCTTCTTGTAAGGAGGATCGTCACCGCTGTGCTGGGTGTCCTTCTTCTTGGTATGAATGTAGCTCTTCCTGCCCTTCTAGCGAGAAATGAAGGTAGGGGTTATGGTGACGCAGCGTTTTCTGTTTTTCTTTTGGGAACCCTACCACTCATTGTGTTATTAACTATTGTGGTTACCGAAGGTTTCGTTGAAAGTGACCGGGCGGTTCCTTACATGGTCTATGGTGTAGGTTTCTGTGCTCTCACTCTCGCCTATGCTCTTTACAGAGGCCACTTGAACATGATTGGCGCGAACCTGCTCCAGTTAACGGCAGGGACGGTGGTTTCGCTGGTAGCGGTTGTGGCAGCAAAATCAATTGATCAACTTTTTATCATGATCGGTCTTCCTATGATCATCCTTTCATTTAGTGCTTTTTTAATCAGGAATGGGGGAGTAAATCCAAAAAAGATCACGAAAGATAACACTGGTGAAATGCTCACTTTTGGAATGGTTCGTATTCCTGGATTCATTTTCCAATTCTTTCTTTTGGCAGGTGTTCCCCTTTTGTCACTTTCTTATCTTAGTTTCACCGATCAGGCATTCCTCAACGCCGGTATAAGTCTGGTGCGTGTTTTTCTCGTTTTAGTAGGCCCCTTGGGTATCATTCTTCTGCCTAGAATTTCTCATGCTGTTAGTGGGGGAATTGATGATCGCCTCAGGTCTAATCTTTCCCTCCTTGTTCGAGCCACATTCTATTACGGGATGCTTACAGGCTTTGTATTAAGTCAATTAAGTAGTGAAATTCTGATTATCTGGCTTGGAGAGGTGACGGATCGAGCCGCCAGTGCCGCAACTGTTTTACTAATTTCTGTTCCGTTTTTCGTTCTTTCTGCCGTTCTCAGGAGCCCTATTGATGCAGGCGCTCAGCGGGGCTACAATTCACTCATCTATGGTGCCGGCGCGATTGCCATGGCAGGATCATTTTATCTCTCAATAGTTATGAACACCGATCCATTCATATCGGCGGCAATAGCGTTTCTGACAGGACAGACTGTCAGTGGCATGGGGAGCTTCATTATAGCTCGGAGACTATTTCACTTGGAGGTGTTCGAGTTGCAATTTGTTGCTTCTGCGACCGTTGCCCTGTTTGTCACTGCCGGTTTACTTATGGTTCTAGCGAGAATAACATACGGCACTAGTACGGTGGTGACCTCTCTTTTTACCCTTGGTGCTGTCACCTTTTTCCACTTCTTTTTTTCCAGGGAAGCGTGGGTCAAAACGCTCCGGAACACTGTGGGTATTAAGTGAACCTACTTCATAACAATGATGTGAATTCTGGTGAGCCAGCGGATAAATTGAAGGTTCTCCTTGCTTCGTCACTCCACCGGTGGAATGATGTTCGAATTTTTCATAAAGAGGCCAGCTCTCTTGCAGTCAAGTATGATGTGACTGTCATGGGTGTGGCCTCAGAGAGCATCTCTAATTCCGGTGAAATCCGTATCTTGACTCTTCCACGTCCAACGTCATTGCTGCGACGTTTATTAAATGGGTGTAAGATCCTCGAAGAGGGCGTAAGTGGTGGGTACGCCATCTTCCATTTTCACGATCCAGAACTGCTGTGGGTCGGCTTCATGGTGAAACTATTTAGAATCAAAGTGATCTATGATGTTCATGAAGATACCCGGGCGGCGGCACAAATTCGGGAGTGGATACCGCAGTATTTAAGGGGAATCCTGGGCGGTCTGGTTCACGTATTTGAACTTTTTGGACAGTGGATATTTAACGGCGTAATCTTGGCGGAGGATTCTTACTTCAGCAATTTCCCGGCAAATGATAAAATCGTTGCTATCCGGAACTATGTACGGGTTGATGACTCAGCTTTGCATTTCCGGAATCAGAGTAAGAGGATTCTATATGCCGGTTCAGTAACGGTGGCTCGCGGCATCGGCGATCTGCTAGATGCTGTGGCCATACTTCAGAGGGAGGATCTTGAAATAAGGGCAACTATCATCGGTAGTGGTCCGGCCGATGATAAAAAAGAACTAGAAGAGTTGAGGCGTCGATTGCCGGATCCCGCATCAATAGAGTTTATTGATTATATTGATTTTGGAAAGCTGAAAGAACTTGCTCAAAACTACTACCTTGCTGTGGTTCCACTTCGTCGAACGAAAAATTATGAACGTTCCATACCAACGAAAATTTTGGATTACATGAACTGGGGTCTCCCCTTTGTCTACAGCCGGTTGCCGCTTACAGAAGAACTTTTTGGACAGCATTCCGGCGGTGTGGGATTTGAACCGGGAGATGTGGAAGATTTGGCCCGAAACCTGAGGCGATTATTGACGGAAAAGAATCTTTATGATCAACTTAGAAATGAGGGAAAGTCCAAAGTGGGTCGGTTCGATTGGTCAAGCGAAGAGAAGACGCTACTTAAACTATATGACCGTGTTTTAGGAAAAAGTGAAGGTGCAATTCGTTCTGTTGCGCCTGAAGTTTGAAAAGGTAAATTAGGGCCGGTCTCTATATTCAGTCCAAAAGATGAACATCATTTCGCCGAAATAGCCTTTTTCCTATTCACTGTATTATGAGTGAAACAACCGTATCTGTTGTCATCCCCATGCGTAATGAGGAGAAATATATAGGCAAATGTCTCGACTCTCTCTTGGCACAGGAGTGGGACGGCGGCCCCCTTGAGGTGGTTGTGGTGAACGGTGAATCTAAGGACCGTTCAAAACAGATTGTTGAGAGCATGATGCCCACATTTTCCCGGCTTAAATTGCTGGATAATCCCCGCCGCATTACGCCGGTCTCTCTAAACATGGGTGTAAAAGCTGCCACCGGCGATGTAATCATTATTTTGGGAGCCCACAGCTATGTGGCCAAAGATTTTGTTTCGAAAAATCTTCATTTTCTTGACACTATGGCTGTTGACTGTGTGGGAGGATCTATCGCCCCTGTGGGAGACAGCTACCAGGGTGAAGCCATTGCCCTCGCCATGAGTTCGCCCATAGGCGTGGGAAACGCCTTTTATCGCTACTCGAAAGTCCAGCGCCTGGTGGATACAGTTCAGTTTGGTGCTTACAGAAGAGAAATATTTTACAGAATAGGCTACTTTGATGAAGAACTGGTGAGAAACCAGGATTTTGAACTTAACCATCGGATAGTGAGTACGGGCGGAAGAATTTTATTGGCTCCTCAGGTGCATGGCTATTACGTGGTTAGAAGTTCAATACCCAAATTGTTCAAACAGTACTTCGATTACGGATTCTGGAAAACAAAGGTCATTTCTAAAGAGGTAGGCGCATTCCGGTTGCGATACCAGATCCCGCCCATCTTCATTGTCACGCTTGTTGTTACAGGACTATTGGGTCTCTTCATGCCCATGATGTGGTCGTTCTTTCAGGGAATAGTGATCCTTTACGCTGGTTTGGTCCTTTTTACCAGCCTGAGGATCAGTCTAAATAGTGGCCTAAAATACCTGCCTGTTTTGCCTTTTGCTTTTATCACATTGCATTTTGGTTTTGGTCTGGGACTTATCACATCTTGGATTCAGAGGTTGATAGAAAAGAGTAACGGTTATAACTAATGCAGCAGAAATTCGTGCTGTAAATTTTTTACTCAAATCAGCAAAAAAGGGTAATGTAACTTTTAGCATCTGACCAGAGGTTCTTTTGACACATATGACCACATATCTCGGTGTCCAGTTGGGTGAAAATGTCACAGTTGAAGATTATGTCATTATTGGTAAACCACCTGAAGGAAAGAAGTCGGGTGATCAGAAAACTGTTATTGGTGATGGGACACTGATTCGATCTCATACAGTCATTTATATGGGCAATGTCGTGGGAATCAACTGCCAGACGGGCCATCACGTTCTCATCCGGGAAGATAACGCCATAGGTGATTCAGTCAGTATTGGTAGTCACTCTGTTGTTGAGCATCACGTTACCATTGAAGATGGTGTTCGCATCCACTCCCAAGCTTTCATTCCGGAATATTCACTACTAAAAAAGGGGTGCTGGGTCGGTCCCAATGCTGTGCTCACCAATGCGCGGTATCCACTGTCACCTCGAGCTAAAGAGGAATTGGAAGGGCCAATTATCGGTGAAGGCGCCAAAATTGGTGCCAATGCCACCATCCTTCCAGCGGTAAGAATTGGTGAAAATGCCCTGGTAGGAGCTGGTGCAGTGGTAACAAAAGATGTGGCTCCAGGTAAAGTTGTTGCTGGTAATCCGGCTGTTGTAATTAATGAAATTTCGGAGTTGAGCACCTGATGGATATCCCTCTCGCAGATTTAAAGGTCCAATACACCACCATTAAACGGGAAGTTGATGCTGCAATTCAGAGTGTTATTGATGAGACAGCTTTTGTCAAGGGCTGCTATGTCAAAGCATTTGAGGAATCTTTTGCAAAAAAAAACGGGGTAAACCACTGTGTTGGTGTTGCTAATGGAACTGATGCTATTTATATCTCCCTGAGGGCGTTAGGGATTGGTAAGGGTGATGAAGTGATCACCACAGCATTCAGTTGGATATCTACTGCCGAAACCATTCAGCAAACAGGAGCAACTCCGGTGTTTGTGGACATCCATCCTGACACCTACAACATCGATGTTTCGAAAATCGAAGAAAGAATTACTTCAAAAACAAAGGCTATTCTGCCTGTGCATCTCTACGGTCAACCGGCCGATATGGCCCCCATTGTTGACATCTGTGAACGCCACGACCTAAAGCTTATTGAAGATTCTGCTCAGGCACATTTTGCCGAGTATAACGGTCAGGTGGTTGGCAACTTCGGCGATGCCGCCACATTCAGTTTCTATCCCGGTAAGAATCTAGGTGCCTACGGAGATGGTGGTGCCGTGGTTACCAATGACGATAAGCTGGCTGAAACCGTACGCCGCATTGCCAATCATGGTGCCCTGGGAAAACACGATCACGAAATTGGTGGTGTCAACAGCCGACTGGATGGTATTCAGGCGGCTGTGCTTTCTGTAAAACTCAAATATATTGACCAGTGGAATGATGATCGATTAAAAAATGCAAAGATCTATAATGAAGCTCTTTCAGGTATTGGTGATATTGAAACACCGGGGATTCATCCGGCAGTGAAACATATTTTCCATGTTTACACCATCCGGACGTCCCGGCGTGACCCGTTGTGTGATTTCCTTTCAGAAAATAGGATAAGTACAGGGATTCATTATCCTGTGGCCATGCCTTTTTTACCACCTTTTAAAGAACTGGGTTACACCTCCGAAAAATTGCCTGTTGCATCTGATTATCAAAACAGAATACTTTCACTTCCCATGTATCCCGAACTGACCGAAGATCAGATCCAGCATGTATGCGACCTGATCAAAACCTTTTTCCGGGAAAAATGAGATATCGACTGAACCTTACATTTCTTGTTGGGTTCGGTTTGATATGCTTTATTACTTCTTCTTGTGAAGACCCCACCCGGTCGCTCAACTCAAACCCTAGTCTCGTTATCGAGCCCGGTTTCCAGTACAGGGTGGTGTTTGACAATCCTGTGGACTCGTTGGCTTCAGGTCAATTATTTGAAGGTATAACGAGTCTTGCTGCGTCACCTATGGCGCCTATGTATCAAAAGCCACTTATTATTAAGGCGGATGATCTGCGGGCGAGGATTTCTCCGAACTGGCGTTCCTTCATTCGCTGGGCCGATAGTCACTCCTACACTCTGAGCCTGGGACTAATTTGTAATTCACTTGCCAGTGCCCCAGCCACAGATCTGAAGTATCTGAGGAATCTTAACCGTTGGCAAAACGAACTTTGGCTCCACGGCTGGGATCATGAAGTCGGAATCAATATAGCTGAATTTTCCGGTCACTCCCTGGCGTATCAGACAACTCATTTAAAAGAATCCATCAAGTGGGCGGAAGCGAAACTTGGGTTTAAACTCCGAACTTTCGGACCACCGGGCAATCGGTTTGATTCATTTACATCGGCCGCTTTCTTAGCCAATCCTCAGTTGAAGGTGTGGTTTCACACCGATGACTCTCTGAACCTCCCCTACGTGATCAAGATTAAATGGATTGTTGAATCTTCAACGGGTGATCTACGTCCTTTTGACCAGTTTCGTGAAGAACTCCACCGAAACTCAGATGATGATGTCATTATTTTCCAAGTTCACCCCGCAGAGTGGGAAGAGAGCGATTTGGGACAATTCCGGGAGATGGTTGACTACGCACTTGAGACTTTCGATCTGTGGTTGACTACACCTTACGCTTATTTTACATGGCGTTACGATATGGCCAATCCCGTTATGGAGAAAGTGTCCGAGAATGAATACATCATTGACTGCACTTCTCTTGTGTATCCTCACCAGCTGGAATTGGTGGCTGAGCCGGCATTTATTACCCGTTTGAATCCATCTGGGAAAATTCTTGACGAGTAACGTGTGTCCCACTAAATTAGAGAAAATAAAAGGAGAGAATCATCGGATTAGATTGCTAAAGGTTTAGAACTTACAAATAGATTAATTCAATTTGATTCAGTCAACCTTTAGTCGATGATAACTCTTCGAGAAATTTATCCGAATGTGATCCAGCGCATTCGGTTTTTTATATCCAGTCAATATATTCCCATCAATAAGCTGAAACAGTAATGGCGTCCATCAATTTCAAAAGGAATATTAAATACTGGGCAGTGGTGGCTGTTCTTCTGACCACGGATTTTGTGGCGGGGCTTTTTGCTTTTTCCCGCACGGTGATCATCGCTTTGGAGGAGCAATATTTCGCCTCTGACGAAATTTGGGCTGTTTTTCTGGTGATTCAGCTTGTATGGGTGGGGTTATTCTATTCAAACGGTAGGTATCGTGTGGACCCCACCATTTCACGTTTCCGTGAGATCCAGTCTCTGATCAGAATTACACTCACGTCTATCATCGTCGTTATACTGTTTAATGAAATGCTTCCGGGGATACTGGCAGTTGAAAGTGCAGTTTTTCTTACCTATTGGTTCTATTTGGTGGCCGGTCTGAGTGTCGGCAGAATGGTTGTAAGAGTAGTTCAGAAGGCATTAATGATGAGAGGGTACGGAAAGAAGAATACAGTAATTATAGGTACGGACACTAGAGCAAACGATATTGCGGGGCATCTCGCTGCTGAATCGACTGGTCACAATCTCATCGGTTTCGTAGAGTCTGGCGGAAACGATGCTAGTAAACCCAATGGACCAACTGATCTTCCTGTACTTGGATCCCTAAATGAAATTCGTCGGATCATTGATGATCATCATGTGAATGAGGTAGTCATTGCCTTGGAGAAACCAGATCACAGCAGGTTGTTGGACATTTTGACTAGGTCTAACGGTGCTCCTGTGTCCCTCAGGATAATACCCGACATGTACGAAGTGATCAGCGGATTGGCAAAAACTGAAGAACTATACGGGTTACCCTTGGTGGATATCAATCCGGAAATACTCACAATTCAACAGCAATTTGCTAAGAGACTCATTGATATTGCTGTTTCTCTCTTTGTGATTGTGCCACTTTTTCCAATATGGTTTCTTGTTTCCCTGGCGATCAAGATAGAATCCAGAGGACCTGTCTTTTACAGGCAGGAGAGGGTAGGGCATAACGGAAGAGTATTTATGATCAACAAGTTCCGGTCTATGATGCAGGAGGCGGAGACTATGACCGGGCCTGTCTGGGCAAAAGAGGAAGACCCACGTTTAACCAATGTTGGAAAACTTCTCAGACGATTCCGATTGGATGAAGTTCCGCAGTTTATCAACGTACTTGTTGGGGATATGAGCGTGGTGGGCCCTAGGCCTGAGCGGCCTTATTTTGTGCAGAAACTAATGGAGGAATTCCCTTTTTATTACCGTCGTCACCGGATCCGCACTGGCATCACAGGGTGGGCTCAGATCAAGCACTCTTACGATTCTTCTCTTTCTGATGTACGGCAGAAGCTGAAGTACGATTTCTTCTATATCGAGAATATGAGTCTCTCTCTCGATTTTCTCATCATGTTGCGAACGGTTCTTGTCATGATCTCGGGCAAGGGCCATTAAGAGCCCATCCGGGCAGTCCAAATCACTGTTTGAAATACGCGGAAAGCAGTTATAGCTTTTGTTCAATGAGTGGAGTTCCAGTAGACAGATATGTCTCCGTCGAGGCTGTGATCCGTTTCGTCCGTGTGGTGATTGCTTCATCAGTTATGGTGTCGTCAATTCTGCATAGTCAGGTGCTGATGATTTCTTCCCAGACACACGTTTATGATGTTGAAAGAAAAAGTATTATCCGTGGAAGTACCGACAGTTTTCTATCTCTCCGGTATCGACATGAATGGCGCAATGCTAGCCGCAGTGGCAACGATCTTATGACCACTTCCCTCGGGGATAAACGTTTACGGAATGACCGTTTCAAGATTTACCCCGAACTGTCAGCGAGAGCGTACTTAGATGGTGGGCATCTTCAGCCGAAAGGTCTCTATATTGATGTGGCACCCACTGTCACCGCAGTGGGGCGTTACAACCTTTCTTCTGACAAGAATTTCAGTATTACGGGGTGGTCAAGGTTAGAAAAACATTCCATGGTGGCCCCGGACGAATTTGATGTTCCTAAAGTGGCAGGACGGCCTCTTTTACACTCAGATTTCAGTTGGAATCAGGCTGTGGGATATAGCGATTTTCCAGGCTCAGATAATTCGTGGATAGAGTATCGTCTGGGCGACGGTGGTGTTATGGTCAATTATCCTGGTGGCGACGTCACTTTTGCCAAGAGTGCGCCTGTCTGGTCATCGGGTTATTCGGGGCAGCTGTGGCTTTCGGACAAAACTTCTAGCTTTACATTTTTGAGCCTCCGTCATCAGCTATCCGAGCGGTGGTCTTTTGCTTTTTTACACGGCTCACTGAATTCCACTATTCGCGATTCCACATATTCTGGTTACTATCCACAGGGAGGCGGACTCCCCCTCATTACGAAACATATTGCCGTTCATCGTCTTGACTTTACCCCGTTCGAAAATATGAGGGTCGGTTTTGGTGAATCTGTGATTTACGGGGGTCGCGGTTTGGAGATGGTCTACGCACTCCCCTTCGTTCCATACTGGACGGCTCAGACCGATCTCAGCAATTCAGACAACTTGCAAATTGTGCTGGACTGGGAAGTGATTAAGCGGGGTTTAGGGAGATTGTACGGGACTCTCTACCTCGATGAGTGGGACCTTATTGATACGTTTAATAGAGATTCCAGCAGAAATTGGGCGGCTCTCCAGACAGGTCTAACAGTGAATCTCGACCAGTTCCTACCGTGGAAGCCCTTATTTCGAATGGAATGGACTCACCTGACTCCATACATCTACGTTCACCGCAGTGAAGTGAATACATTTGAGCACTACGGTGCCCCTCTGGGCCACTGGATCGGACCCAATGGTGAAGGTCTTTTCTTTTCTTTGGAAGGGCGACCCAAAGATCAGATATGGATTCAAGCTTATACCACACTATCCAAGCGGGGTGAAGTGGACGAAGAAAGCTTGAACCGTCAATACCGGCATGAGCAAGTTTCTTTCCTATATCGAACCTATGAAGGTGAGGCCGAACAGCGGACGTTGTTTGGTATTAGGGGAGAATGGTCCTTCAACAGTTGGGCGAGGGTCAGGTTTGATTTTTTCAGTAGCGACTGGAGTCAGTATCTGGCCACCGATTCGGCTATCCGGTCGGACATACAAAAAGTGGACGCCACTCTGCAGATCATTATTGGTCTGTGATCTTTCTCCTCACCACAGCCGCTGCCCTCTATTTTTTCTTTTTGATCTGGCTTCGGGCCGGATTATCTAACGAACAACCGGAAAGTAGTAACCTTCCCACGGTCTCAGTAGTAGTGGCGGCTCGGAATGAAGAGACGGTTATTGGCAAACTGCTGGAAAATCTTCAGGCACAAGAGTATTCCGGGGAGAGGTTGGAATACATCATCGTTGATGATCACTCCAATGACAGCACGGTAGCAGTTGTGAGAGATTTTGTGGCGAGAGATGAACGGTTCCGTTTAGTGACATCGGTGGAGGTGCCGCCGGGTGTGGCGCCGAAAAAGTGGGCGCTACATCTGGGCGTAAACGAGGCGAAAGGTGAAATACTCCTCATGACAGATGCAGACTGTACTGTGGGCTCAAACTGGGTCCAGAAAATGACAGCACCTTTTTCCCGAGAGAGTGTCGGTATGGTGCTGGGATCGAGCCCATTGGGGCGAGGGAATTCTTTGTGGGAGAGGATCATAAGAGTTGATTCAGTGGGACTGGACGCATTGATGGCGGCGGGAGCCTGCCGAAACTTCCCTCTTACTGCTAGCGGCCGTAATCTGGCTGTCCGGCGACAAACGTTTGATGAGGCCGGCGGTTACAAAAAATTTGGGGCGTTTGTTTCCGGAGATGATGATCTGATGATGCATCTCATTGCCAAGAATGGTTGGACTGTTTTTCCGTGCCTGTCAGCAGGTTCAGAGGTGGAGAGTTCGTCACCGAAAGGATTCATGACGTTCATCCAACAGCGATTGCGGTTTGCCTCCAAAGGAAAAGCTTATTACAGGCTCGACTTTGTGGATCGGCGATTCAGATTTGTCTTGGCTCTCATCTATATTGCTAATGTTTCAGTCATAACGGGACAGATTATTTTTCTCACGGGATTTTCTTCATATTGGCTTCTGCCGTGGTTTATTAAAATGATTGCGGATGGGCTTCTTATCACCGGTTATCTTTCCAAAATGGAAAGGTCTTTTGATGTGCCCATCTTTTTGTTGAATGAAGTTTGGCACGGTCTTTATGTGGCTGTTGTTGGTACTCTGGGATCGTTCGTGAAGATCCATTGGAAAGGGCGGCAGAGTCAATCACAGATCACCGCCGCAGGCAAGTGACACGGCCGGGAAGCGATGGAAATTTCGATGAGCGGGTCGTAATTTCCCGTCGAGAAGAGAGCCAGTAACATTTAAGTAATATGATTTCGCTAAAAGAGATTAGAGAAGATCCAGACCGCATCAGCCAAGCTGCAGCTTCGAAGGGGGAATCCATCCAGATAGAGAAACTTCTGGAGCTTGACAACAAATCGCGGGAGTTAATTCAGGATGTGGAAGAGAAAAAGGCAGAACGGAACCGGATCAGTGAAAAGATCGCCCAGCTAAAGCGGAAGGGAGACGATGCCGACGGTCTCATTAGTGAGATGCGTGAGCTGTCTTTGCAGATCAAAGAGGGAGATGGAGCGCTGGCGGAATTGAAAGAGCAGCTTGACAACCTCCTGAGGTGGGTGCCTAACGTTCCTCATGAATCCGTACCTGTAGGTGATGATGAATCCGCTAATGAGCTGGTTCGAACCTGGGGTGAGGAACCGTCCTTCGACTTTACGCCTCTGAATCACACGGATCTGGCCGAGTCTCTGGAATTGCTTGATTTCACAAGAGCTGCAAAAATTTCCGGTTCAGGATTTCCCTTATACACCAAATCTGGAGCACGTTTGGAGCGGGCCCTTATCAACTTTATGCTAGAGCATCACAGTGGACGTGGCTATAGTGAGGTTATGACACCCTTCATGGCGCTGGAGTCAGCTACGGAGGCCACGGGGCAGCTGCCGAAACTGGAAGAAGATATGTATCGGGTGGAGAATGATGGCCTGTACCTTATACCAACTGCAGAAGTGCCTATTACCAATATTCACCGGGAAGAGATTCTGAAGGGTTCTGACCTACCCATTCGTTATGTGGCCTATTCACCCTGTTTCCGGCGGGAGGCAGGGTCGTACGGTAAGGAAACCCGAGGGTTGCTTCGCATTCACCAGTTCAACAAAGTTGAGATGGTGAAATTTGTTCACCCCAACAGTTCTTATGACGAATTGGAATCGCTAACTACTGATGCGGAATCTGTACTTCAGACACTAGGTCTTCATTATCGTGTCGTTACGCTCTGTACCGGCGACCTCAGTTTTGCAGCGGCGAAATGTTACGATCTCGAAGTGTGGGCGCCCGGTGAAAAGCGGTGGCTGGAAGTCTCCAGTTGCAGCAATTTTTTATCTTTCCAAGCGCGGCGAGCGGAGATCCGTTTTCGGGACAAGGGTGAAAAAGTACGCCATGTTCATACTCTTAATGGCTCCGGTTTGGCCACACCGAGATTGATGATTGCACTGCTGGAATCCTATCAGACTGATGAAGGAACAGTTACAATCCCCGAACCTCTGCAACCTTATTTTGGGGATTCAATCCTCAAATAAGAATATGTTATTCCGGCGAGTCTTTTTCCTGACAAACGCTATTTTCTGGACAGTTTTCCTTGGTATAATTATCATTGTTTCGGGTCCCGCTGACTTTAGGGGACATTTTGTTGGATGGATTACAAGGGTCTATTCTAAAATTCTGTTGGCGTCCAGTGGAGTTAAACACAGGGTAGTTGGTCTCGACCGACTGGATCGAAACAGTCACTATATTTTTGCATCAAACCACGAAAGTGCTTTTGATATCCCACTGATTTTTGGTGGTCTGCCGTTTCATATTGTTTCCATCGCTAAAAAGGAGTTGAAGAAAATACCTATTTTCGGTTGGGCGATGGTGGCGGCCCGACACATTTTTATTAACCGTTATAATAGGACGAAAGCGAGGGAATCGCTTGAACAAGCAAAAGCATCGTTGGATCATAACCCTCGTTCTGTAATCATTTTTCCGGAAGGGACCAGAAGTGAAGATGGTGAAATACATCAGTTTAAAAAAGGTGGGCTTGCCATTGCCATTGATCTCGGAATGGACGTGGTACCTCTGGCGGTCTGTGGTACTAGAGATGTTCTGGCAAAGCGGTCTTTTGCCTTGCGGTCCGGCGAGGTGGAACTCCGGGTGGGTTCCCCGATTTCGGTTGTACAATGGAAAGAACGTCCGAAAAATGAGTTTGCCGAGACTGTAAGGGAGTGTGTGGTAGCCATGAAGCGTGACTGGGCAAATGAGAGGGTGGCGCCATCGCTGGAGGCTGTGGCGGCGTGATGTATCAATCTGTAAGGCGAATGCCACTTTTTTCCGTCAGTGAGGAGCGGTCGCTGTTTTGCCGTGATGAAGAACATTTGGTGAGATGGTGGTTCAGTCTGGTGCCGGGCTGTAGAGTGCTGTGTGGTGACGGGGATGCGTTCATCTTTGTGGATGCAGGGGAGCGAAATCGCCATGACGGACCTGATATTGAGGATGCTGTGATCATTCACGGCGGAGAGATGGTGAAGGGAGATGTGGAGTGTCACCTTTTATCGGGAGACTGGTTTCATCACGGCCACAGCAGGGATAACCGGTACAATGATGTCATGCTTCATCTGGCCGCGGATTGTGATAAGGATGCAATCACCGCACTTGGACGAAAGATTCCTACAGTGATGGCGCTGCCTCAGTTTGCTACGTTTCCTGATCATGCAGGAAAGGGTCTGCTGGATGACTCTGAGGTACTGAAAAGATTGACCCCTTTCATTGAGTGGCGTTGGTCAGAGAAAGTTTTGCGGTTCAGCCGACGCCTGGCGGACAGTGAGAATCCAGAAGTCATTTTTCTCATCACTTCATTTCGGGCTCTCGGTTATCCGGGCAATGAGAAACCTTTTGAGAAACTGGCGAAAGCGTTGCAGATGGAGAGGCTTCGGGGTTTAGGACTCCAAGAGGTGACTAACATTCTTTTCGACCTTTCGGGATTGGTGGGCGCCGGTGGAATGAAAACTCAACGTGAAATTGTGAAAGTATCTGATCTAGTTTGTGCTGTTCCGGCGTCCCTCTGGCGCCGGGGCGGCGTCCGACCTCACGCCTGGCCTCGGCGGCGAATGGCCTTCGCCGGCCGTCTGGTACAAAAACTGACTGAGGGCTGGGCACCGTGGTCCACCGATGAGGAAATGAGCTGTAAGTCGATGGAGGATATTTTTGGTAAGCATCTTCCCGGCAAAGGATGGACTACGGAATGGCTCGGGAATGTGGTGCTCCCCATGAGGAAAGCGGTTCTGAAATCCCCTAACAGTTTACAGGTGTGGTTTGATCTTTTTCTACCGGAGCCTTATGGCAGGCACAGGCGGCATTTTGGCGGCCGAGTATCACCTAGGTTTCTGCGGAACTTTGCCGTCGGTCAGGGGTTGATCCAGCTGAACAATATGTGGAAGCAATGTAACTCATTAAATCTCTGTCCGCTTTGTCGCTGAGATGACACTGCTTAACCGTGAAGAGACCGCAAGGCGAGCAACTGAAGCACGTGACGCCGGTAAAATTGTTGTTTTTACGAATGGCTGTTTTGATCTTTTGCATAGCGGGCACGTTACCCTTCTGGAAGTATCAGCGGGCGAAGGAGATCTACTTCTTGTTGGATTAAACAGCGACAGTTCTGTACGTCGCCTTAAAGGAGTGGGACGGCCTGTTCAACCTGAAGCGGAAAGAGCAGAAGCCCTTCTGGACGTTGAGGCAGTTAATGTTGTGACAATTTTTAGTGAAGATACACCACTGGAGCTCATCGAAAGTATAAAGCCGGATGTGTTGGTAAAAGGTGGAGATTACAGTAAAGATGAAATTGTAGGTTCAGACATTGTCCTTTCGAGAGGTGGTGAAGTTGTGAGAGTACCTCTTTTACAAGGTATTAGTACAACCCGAATTATTAAAGAGCGGGTGGGTAAGGAAAAAACCAAAAGAACTTGACTGTTCCTCAGTTCAACGTCTAAGTTCCCCGCTGGTTTATCCAGGAAATGATGTATCTTAAACAATACCTTAAGTTAGAGGGGCATATTATACTTCTTTCCATTCTGCTTCTCACTACTGTGCTTTTTGCTCAACAGGGAAGTGCCAAGTCGGAGAACGGTTCCCATATTGATAATGAAGATTTTGTTAATGTAAACGGAAACGAGAACCGATTTCCTCTCATACTATCGGATGCCAAAAGTCTTTTTTCGGAAGCGATCATTGCAGATCATCATGGTGACTCTTTGGAAGTTCTCTACGTTCTCGATAAGATCGTGGAGTTGTTAACTGAAGCGGAACAGCTTGGTGATATGTCTGAAGATGATCAAGAGGAGTTCAGCCGTTTCGAAGAAACACTCATACACACTTACCAGAATAACTTCATCACTATTGACGAGACTAGTGCTTCCATTGCCACCGCCAGCCTGAAAGAGGAACTATCCCGCTATCTTGACCCGATAGAGATTGAAATAAACGGTGCATCTTTTAAGGTGATTGATGACCGAGAAGGCCATATGCCCCTGGTGATGAACAGTCGTGTTGAGCGTGCTATTAGCTTTTTCCAGACTGACGGACGACAGAGTTTCGAAAGATGGTTAGCGCGTTACCCGGTTTATGAATCAGTCATCAAAGAAATCCTTGATAAAAACGAACTTCCTGAAGAGTTGATATACCATGCAATGGTGGAGAGTGGATTAAATCCCAGGGCTTATTCCCGTGCTCATGCTGCGGGAATGTGGCAGTTTATCGGTTCTACAGCCAAGATTTATGGCCTTGACCGGACGTGGTGGGTGGATGAGCGCCGGGATCCCATCCGCGCCACCGATGCAGCAGCCAAATATTTAAAAGACCTCTACATTGAATTTGATGACTGGTATCTAGCACTGGCGGCCTACAATGCAGGTGCTGGTAGAATCAATCGTGCCATTCGTCTTCATCAGACGAGAGATTTTTGGAGTCTAAACTCTCTTCCCAAGGAGACAAAAAATCATGTTCCTACAGTACTGGCAACTGCCATTATTGCTACAGATCCATTAGAGTATGGATTCGAAGAACCTACTGGCTCACCTTTCAATTATGATCAGGTAACAGTTGAAAAAAGTGCTGATCTTGCCGTTCTTGCCAAATGTGCTGGAATTAAGCTCAAAGAGCTCCGGGAATACAATCCGGAACTGCGCCAACATGCAACGCCACCGGACGAATCTTATGATCTGAAAATTCCCGCCGGGACACGGAAAACATTTCTTGCCGCTTTTACCTCTTTAAACGATGAACAGCGGTTTGCTCCTCAATACATGGTTCATGTCGTTCAACGTGGAAACAACCTCAGCTGGATCGCAAAGAAATATGGTGTTTCCATAAACCAAATTGCATCATTTAATAAGATAAAGAATTATCACCGCCTCCGCATCGGGCAGAAACTGACGATCCCCGTTTCCGGAGCTTCCTCTGGACCGGTACTGGTAGCTGGTACACCGCCTAATACTGTAGCCTATGTAGTACGTAAAGGCGATACTCTTGGTCATATTGCCATGAGATACGGTTCATCGGCAAGGCGGATCCGTCAACTGAATGGCCTGAGGTACGGCACCTATATATTGCCGGGCCAGAAACTGAAAGTACCCGTAAGAGAGGGGAATCAGGTGACCAGTGCTAGCAAATATGTTAAAGAGATATATACAGTGAGAACAGGTGATACCCTTAGTCACATAGCTGATCGGTACCGTGTGGGGATGTCCAAGCTTCGCCAGTGGAACAGTATCAAAGACAATGACTTTATTATACCTGGACAGAAGCTTGTGATTTATGTGAAGCAGGGATGAACTAGAGGAGATGCAATGAGCAAAATTGGGAGTAAAACAGTTACCAAAGCAGATATTGTAGATAGGGTCTCCAATGCCACAGGATTGACCAAAGTGGAGACAGAAATAGTTATAAATGGAATCATGAATACCATTACCTCAGCATTGGAAAATAACAGGCGCGTTGAATTGCGCGGATTTGGTACTTTTGGAGTAAAAAAGCGGGATCCCCGCAAAGCGCGCAATCCGGGGACGGGAGAAACGGTCTATCTCCCCGAGCGATATGTCCCGACATTTAAACCGTCCGGTTTGCTGCGGAAAAATGTAAACAAAGCTTTAACGGAGAAATAGACTATGCCCTGTGGTAAAAAACGGAAAAAGCGAAAGATCTCTACGCACAAGCGTAAGAAGCGTCTTCGCAAGAACAGACACAAGAAAAAGGTCCGTTAGACTAGGGTGCTGACCTGAGCCTGCGGTCAACATTGAAACTGAGGCTTTTTCTTTCCCTTATATATATAGTGACCCACCAGTGGGCCTACGGGTGGGGCTATACAGCACACAGGCTCATTAATAGGGAAGCTGTTAAACTTCTCAATTCTCCCTTAGGTGAATTCTTCAGCGGCTAC
>Ga0207989_1000049_pt1 | contig 67707 bp, 67 predicted proteins | sample ETNtaG_7_FD_185777 | JGI IMG/M metagenome (GOLD analysis project Ga0207989, IMG submission 185777) | Marine microbial and viral communities from oxygen minimum zone, Eastern Pacific Ocean - ETNP201406SV65 (SPAdes) (version 2) | ecosystem: Environmental > Aquatic > Marine > Oceanic ... | reverse complement strand
TTTAGATTTTCGTGCTGGTTGATTTCCTCTGGACAATCCCTCTGCCTCAGTATCAAAGTTTTTCTGACTACCTACATTATCTTTATCATATTGTTCTGTATCACTCATACCTGCAAATGGTATTCTACAATCATCCAACCACGTTACACCCTTTTGATTATCCTTTGCTTGTTCCATATAACCTTTCTTATCTAATGGTTTCATACAAACTATCACCACTTCTACTGCTGGTTTTGGTTGATATCCTGCGTAACTTCCTTCAAGATTTTCTTTCTCGGTTTTCTTACCAACATTCATAGCCTTTGGGAAACCTGTTGCGTATGTCCAATAGATTGGTGAAAAACTTATATCAAATCCTGCTTCTTGTAATGTCTGAACCATAAGCATTTGAACATCACTTCTTGGTGCACTCATTACGAATGAGAATGCTCCTGGTTTTAATACTCGTAAAGCTTCTTTCCATATAGGAATAAAAAACTCTCTCATACCATAAGTGGTTTTTTTCATACCAGGACTCATCCAACCTACTGTTTGAGATTTGGTAGATTGTTTTTCTTCAAACTTATCCCAATGTTTACCCATGAAACCATATCCGTATGGTGGATCCGTACAGAGTAAATCTACTGAATCATCATCTAATTTTTTTAATTCTTCTAAACAATCACCATTTATTAATTTACTATCCTTCAAAATCAAAAAACTCCTTAGCTTTATTATAACCAGCTACCACTTTACTATTTTTTATAGCTGATTTATTATATTTAAGTGGAGAATCACTTTTCCACTCTATTTCACCTACATTATTCCAAGAACCATCTGTAAAATCTTTTTTCTTCCAAACTATCGCACCATCTTTAGGATATTCTCTATTCCATTTAATATCAGTTTCTTTTAATAATCTTTTCTTTTCTCTCTTATCACATAAAAAATAAACATATCTAAATTGTCTACCTCTATAATGACTCCAATTATTTTCAATTAAAAATTCTTTATTTGGTCTCCTACCTATACTGACATCTTTCTTGTCTTTCAAATACGATTGTGCTGTTCTTGGATGAACTCTTTCTCCTGTATCTGATAGATATAAATCTGTAGTTATAAATCCACCATATAAAAAGTTAGCAGCTTGATAAACATATCCTGGTTTACCCAATATTCCATCGGCCCAAGTGTAAATCAATTTTACATCAGGTCTATTCTCCTTTACCCACTTAAACATTTTAGATAAAATCATTGATTCTGAATTTTTAGGTAATTCTTCCAACATACACATTTTACCTATTTCTAAATAATCTTTTGTAATTAATGATGGAAATAAAATTTTAATAGTATTGAGTGGTTGAACTCCCCACCCAAGTGTTAATACCGCAACTAATTTCTTATCAATAAAACTTCCAAGAAAATGTTTAGTCAATCTCGGCATTACCTTTGAATAATGATTGTTAAATACTATGTCTAAAGCATTCACCTTATCTATTTCAACAAGTTCAGAATTTTTAACATCTTCAATAGAATATAATTTATTCTTCACCGTATAATTCTTTTCTACGCTTTTCTTCTATTTCTAAATGTCGTTTCTTCCTATACCTTTCTCGAGCTACCTTACGTAGTTTTTCCTTATTACGGTAGTAATGTTCCATCTGCCATCTACGTTGTGCATCTTGTTTTTCATCTTCTGTTTTATATTTAAGTTTTCTACCCACAACTAACTCATTTCAGCATACCTATTCAACTGATTAAAAGTCTGTAATAACCACCCCTGTAAGTTAGGTAATGAACTAAATAATTTATCTTGTAAAAACATCTTTTCAAATTCTAATTTATTTAATCTTTGAATAGGATTATCTATTGCTCCTAAAATCTTACGTTTAGCGTTTGATGGTATATCAACTTCTTGTAATTGCATCAGTTTTCTATTTAATTCAAGTTGAGGTTCACACATTGATACATTTTCAAATATCTTCATCTCATCTTCTTTTCCACGACATAATCCTACAATATCTTCTATTGTAATGTCATTGTCATGGTCTTGAATTTGTGGAAATCTTTTTATTATAGTCTTCAAACCAGCACCCTTGATTCCAGGTATATTATCAGACTTATCACCTTCTAAAACTCTATAAGTTAAAAAATTTCGTGAAGGAACACCATATTCCTTAAACACTTGTTCTTTATCATATATAATTTTTTTAGTAGGCGAGTAGACTTTAATTCTATCATCTACCAATTGTATAAAATCTTTATCTGTAGAACTAATTACTACTTTTTCTTTTAAAACTTGTTTAGACAAATAAGCAATTGTATCATCTGCTTCTATATTATCAATAGATAAAATATTAAGAGGTAATGCTTCTAAGTATTGAACTACTCGTTGTAATTGTCTAAGCATATTCTTTCGCTCTTCTTCTTTATCTGCGAAATCATACGCTCTTACAAGTCTTTTATCTGTCTTACGACCAGCTTTATATTCTGGATGTAATTTACGGCGACGGGTGCTCCCACCCTTACCATCAAATACTATGATAGTTCGGGTGGGGCTAAAAAGACGAATGACATAACCGATACTTTTCAGAAAACCAACTATTCCCCCAATGTGAACACCGTCATCATTGAGAGTTGGCATAACACTAAATACTCGTATAAAAGTATTTAGGCCATCTATGATTAGTACTTTATCATTGAAGTGACCATCATCTATTTTCCCGCCATTCTTTTTAATTTCATCTAGTAGACTTATGTATCTCTTATTCATCGAGAACCTCATCCGTGACCTCTACATCATCTATACCGAGTGCAGATTTGTCATACTTCAATATGACCTTCTCACAAATGAGGTTGTAAACATATTCTTTTAACCCAGGTTCTTCTAATACTTTCTCCCAATCTTTAGATTGAAACTTTTTCTCATCAGTCTTTTCACCTGTTTCAAAATCTATTATTGGTAGTGTGTACCAAGAACCAGCAATTTTAACTACATCATACTCTTTCATAACAGTCAACCAACTACCAACATCATCAATTCCACTCTCAAAATATAGAGGGAACTCTGATGTTCGTAGTGGAGGTCCTAACCTATTCTTAACTACTTTAGCAAGAATGGTCATACCAATCGTGTTTTTCTTGTTATCTTTAATTTGACCTTTGTTTTTAAGTCTAATTCTCGTTGATGCATGAAATGGTAGTGCTTTACCACCACTTGTTGTCCAAGGATCTCCAAACATAACTCCTAACTTCTGACGAAGTTGGTTGGTAAACACTAACGCTATCCGTTGTCGTCCAATCATTTGAGTAATTTTTCTCATAGCTTTGGATATTATAATAGCTTTAGCTGTCGCCCAACCATCTTTGTCAAAATCAGCATCTAATTCTACTTTCGTAGTAGATGCAGCTAGCGAATCAACTAATATTGTAACCAATCTGTTTTTATCAGATTCTCTAACCTTAGTGACAATTTCTTCAATGGCTTCGAAAATGTCCTCTACTGTTTCGAGATGGAGATATAGCATTTCTTTTATGTCAATGCCAATTACTTGTAAGAAATCTTGTGATACAGCAGTTTCAGTATCAATGTAAACTGCTACACCACCTTTTTTCTGGGTTTCCGCAAGAATATGAGCTCCAACCAAAGATTTACCACTTGATTCTAATCCGTTGATTTCAGTAATTCTACCTACGGCTATACCACCATTAGGTTTATTTGAAATAGCTAAATCCAACATTGTCGAACCAGTTGATATAAAATCCGTGATATCGGTAGGTGTATTATCTACACCATCTAAGAAATATGCTACTTTATGGTCTTTGAACTTTTTGTTCAAAGAACCTGCTAATGCTTCAGCAAGTTCATCTCTTACGCTCATTGTATATCCTTAATTACTTGTTAAAGAGGTCATCAAACGCATCAGAAACTTCACTTACATTCTTAGTGGTTTCCTTAACTGCGTCAGCTGTTTTTGAAGTTGTGGTTTCCTCATCATTGGTTTCTTTATCACCACCTTCTAACCAAGTATTCAGAATTTCCGTAAGTTCATCATACGTTTTTTCCTGATATATCTCAGTAATATCCTTTTGAGTATCATCAATCATTTCTAAAATATTCGTATCTTCAGAAATTGGTGATTGTACTGGTTTTACTCGGATCGAGGTTGATGGGAAACTTGCTCCAGTTTCTTCAGCTGTTTTGAACTCTACAGCAACATCACGACCATTTAATGGGTCTGTAATATCACCGTAATCTGGATCTGCTATAACTGAAAGTAATTCTTGATATACAAGTTTACCGAAACCCCAAAATTTTACACCTTGTTTTTCTTCACCACGAACAATAACTGGTGCGTATGTTCTCATCTTCGCTTCAAGTTTTTTACCCAAACGATAATCATCACGATTACCAGATGTTTTTAACTTTTGAGCAAATTCTTCAATTGGGTCTGGACGACCAAAAGAAATTGGTGAAAGATGTGACTTTCCACCTATGTCATAGTGAAAAAACAACTCAATGAACGGATTATCCTTATTAAATTTATAAGGTACAATTCGAATTAGTTGTTTTCCTGGGGTTGGTTTCCAAAGATTTGAAGTTCTTTGGGTTGTTGTTTGTAACTGATTGAGTCTTCGTTTTACGAGTTCTAAATCCATTAGGTATCTCCTATTTGTTATTTACTTATTGTATTGTTTATTTATCATTCGGAAGTAATTAATTTTTACTTCACGAATAAATATCTCTTTGTTTTTGAAAAAACATTTTTTTTTTCAATTTTTTATTGGAAGTTAAATGTGCCTATCTTTTTTGAATTTTCTATAACTTTTAATGCGTATTCCAAATAAAACCTACCAGCTTTTGGTGAACCATTCTCTTTACCATCTGATTCTCCAAGTGGTTTTACCCATAAATATCCATCACAATTTTCAAAAACACTTTTAAATGTAGGTAATTCTCCTATCGCGATATTTGTAGGATTAAATAAAGAAGTGGAATAACCTAAACCATTCCTACTTGTATCTATTATGTAATTTTTTCCAATTTTTTTAGTAATATCATCACCATAATCAACACATACTTGGGTATCAATGAAATTAGATACATTTAAAGTAAAACCATCATATAACTTTTTATCAAACTGTCTTAACAATGTTATTGCTTCTGATACTTTCAACCATTCTGGATGTCCAATATCTATATAAATTTTTGAATTAGTCTTTCTCAGTAACTTTAAAGATTGTTTTAATAACTTTATTCTTTCTTTCTTCTCTTTTCTTTCCATCTTTAAAGAATGAGCTAAAGCATCTGGTTCTAAAACAATTAAACAATTCTTATGAGTACCTATTCCAACTACAACTTCTTTAATAAATTCTAAATAAGATTTAGAATCTGTCTCTCCACCTTTACTATATTTACCTAAATCTCTATTAGGTATTGAATATAACACAAGAGTTACTATTTTATCTTCAGCTCGTTTAAGTAATCTATGAATCCTATTTGGGATATTTTTAGTTTTTTTGTAAGGACTTCTACCAAACCAAATGGCCATTGGTTGTCTATATAGCCTTTTTAGGTCATCATAGGAATCTGATAAATTTTTATGTTTATCAAAATCAGGATAATATAACTTCAATTTTTAATCTGTAACACTCCAAGTTTTTACATTAACTATTTTATATAACTTCGTATTTATCTTAACTAATCCACTTTCATTATTTAGTAAAATAGAATTTTGATAATTCTCCCAAGGTATAATATAGGTCTTATCTAACACTCCGTTATTAAGTTCCCTTATGACATCATTTAGCGCGTTTATAGTGTATAACGTGTTAGTTTGTTTCTTTCTATGTAGAGAAATAGTATTAGGAACTCCCTCTGTAAAATCCTCATCATACTCTACATTATAAGTACACATTAAATTAGCAGTGTTATCTGAATCTTCAAATACATAAATTTTTTCAAACATTATTTCATTACAGGAAATTATAACATCAACTGTTTCATTTAACTCCGTCTTTTTAGTGAATGTACATAATAATTGTGTTTTCATTAAATAATCTCTTTTAATTTTTTATCTATGTCAAATGCCCCTATAATCGCCTGACCTTCGTAATTTTGAGTTATATTACTAGATGAATTAGTACCTGTTCGTACCTTAACATAAAATTTACCAGCGTCAGCTATCTCTTGTAATAAATAACAAGTAATTACATAATATGCATTATTTGTATGTGGATGTACATCAACTCCTAATAACTCAATATTAATATCATCTCCTTCAAATCTTTTCTCTACTGTTTTCGCTGTTCCTAAATAAGAAAAAGCTTTGTCCTTATTTGACATCTTACCATATACTTTCCAAAGTGGTTGATTTGTAGCACCAAACAACATCTCTGTAACTAAATTTGATATTATCTTTTTTAATTTAGAACTTTTACCTGCTAAACCTTGAACCATTTCTAATGCGGCTATATTCCCTATTAAAGTTAAAACAACCTTAGACCCTGGTTCTTTATCATTTCTTGTAACAGGTATCTTCTTTGGTGCTGAGGTAATTTTATTTATTTTACCATAACCCAACTCACCAAGAGCATTCATTTTCTTTTCTAATGCGGTAACTTCTTTATTTAAATTTTTATATGCGTTAGTTGGATTATTATATATCGCTTTTATAGTCGCTCTGGTAGGACCACTCATAGTACCTTCCGTTAATAAATCAACATCTTCTTGTGTCCACTCTTTGATTGTGTAACCTTTTGTTAATTTATTAATAGTTTTTGGTTTTATTTTTGCACCATCTTTAAATGATTTAGAAAAGAAACCCTTCAGTCTTGATAACCCATTATTCACCAAATTCTTCGCTTTACTAAAAATAGAAGAAGTGAAACTTTTTACCTTATCCCACAATCCCTCATAAATCATTTTTTCAATCTCATTACGTTCTTCTTGTAAAAAAGTTGCAGCTTCTTTGGTACTCACTCCAAGATTATAAGTACCTCTTAACAATTTAGAAAATTTACCAATTTGAGAACTACCTACACCTTTTTTAAGAGATGTTTGTATGTAAATTATATCTTTTCCTAATTTTACAGTTCCATCTGATTCATTTCCTACAACTTCATTCTTATCATCTTTCAATGCTGTTAGTAATTTGTCAGCTGATACGTTTGATATGATAGCATCTGGAGTAGCCGCTTTAGAACCTTTTCTTGTAATACCTCTATTTATTTCAGCTTTATAAAAATCCATAATCTTATCGTGAATAAACTTTGGTTTAAAACTAACTTTCTCTGCTACAAAATCTGACATCCCCCACGCTAAACCACCTGCTAAAGCAATATCTTGTAAACTATTTTCATGAAATACAGGAACACCATCTTCCATTTTTAATTCAGGTAATACAAAGTCCTTTATCATAGATACTCCTGTAGAATTCCAATCACCAGATTTACCTACACCCTTCGATAACTCTTTTTTAGCTTTCTTAGATAATTTTATTATATCATTACATTGTTTTTTAAAATCATTAACATCATCTTTACTTTTAATTTTTATTACTTTAAATATCTTAGGTACTGATAACAAATCAATAAATGGTTGTCGTGACACACCAGTTGTTCCTATTAACGCTGCAGTCTCCATCATCGCCGTGTTTAATGATGCCTCTTGTCGAGTCCCCTCATTTAATACAACATTAGGTAAAGTAACTACACCATTCTTAATGTTATTTAACAATTCATCTATTGCATTCGAAGGCCATCTATATTCTATCAATATATCAGATAGATGATATAAATGTACCGAATTTTTAGGATTTGGTGCACCATTATCTATTCGATAAGACCACTCTTTTACAATTTTATCTATATCTGTAATCATTATAACTTCTCTGTTATATCTTCCATTTCATCATAATTTATCCCTGATGAGACTTTAGTTAAGTAATTTCCTTCTTCCATTTCTTTCTTTATTAACTTCAAAAGATCTAATCCATCTTTTGGATTTAAATCAAATAAAAACGCATCATAATTGTAAAGGACTAATTTACTCTCATATTTTTCTATTTTGGGAAGTAAATTATCCAAAACTTTCATATTGCGTTCTGTTTCTAAATTTTGAATAAAATAATTAAACAATTTAGTTTTACTCATTTCTTCAAAATTATTCGCATATATCTTCTTTCTATAAATATAAGTCTCTATGTATTTATCATTATTATACTTAGTCCAAAGTTTATTAATAAATTCTTTAACTTTACCAAAAAATTCAACATTATTCGCAATATCTTGAGGTATATCACCATAGAGTAACTTAAAATTCATAATTTTTGCTTCATCATAACTAACATCAAATATATCAGCAAAGTATTGATGTACAGAAGTTTTTGGTAATTCATATCCAATTACCTCTCCAATTAATCTCAAATGATAAGCATCATAATCAAATTCTACCAATCTACCTATATAATCAAATCTTGATTTAAACGCTTTACGACTACCATCACTCTTGTTTAAAGCAGCGAAGTTCAAACCACCAAATCTATTAGATGGACGACCCGTAGTGGTATATGGATTATATTGAGTATAAACTAATGCATCATCTTTATAAATTCCATTAGACTCTATACTTGAAAATGTAGAACAAAAATTATCATATCCTTCAATATAATATTTTTCTTCAAATTCTATATCTAAAGTTTTCTTAATTGTTTCATATTGTTTTAGTATAGGGATAAAAATATTTGGATTTTTAACATTACGAAAATGATTTTTCCACATCCATTTTGATTCATCTTCTATGTTAAGTGGTTGATTATTTTTTAAATAATATAAAAAATTTATATCTATCATTCCACCAAAATCAATGAATTGTAATACTTCTTTTTTGTTATACACAAATTTAGACCTATCAGATTTTAATTCCTCTAATAAACTTTTATCTAAATTAATAGCTTCAGAATGATTAAAAGGTAATATATAATCTTCATCAAATCTTATAGTGAGAAATGATATTTCATTTTCTTGTGTGTGAAGTTCATCATCTGTAAACGTACAATGTATAATTGGAAGCCAATTAGTATCATTATATTTATACAAAAATGAATCAAACTCTTTTTTTGATTCTATTATAACCATTTACTTTATAGTATTAAATATAATTTAATTCTTTAACTTTATTTTTTATTTTTTCATACCAAAATTTATGTCCTAATTCATTGGGATGAAAGTCATCTAAAATTCCTCGTTTATCTCTCGTACCAACTCTCACATCATGTTCCTTTTCTAATTCTTTCAAATACTTTTCCCAAGACTCATCTCCCCCAGTTACCCAATTTTTTGTATTAATAATATCCCATTTCTTTTTATATTTGTTTCTATATCGGAATGTGTCATCATCGGGGGAAAAGTCTCCTATAGAATCCCAAAAAATATATTTAATATTATTAGATTCTAAAAATAACTGTAAGTATAAAATATTATCTAAATAATTATTATACATTCTCCATATATTATAAAAATTAGCTATGTAACTTTTCCAATTTTCATATCTTATTGTATTTTGTATTTCTTCGGGGGGAAAATCTATTCTACTTACTTGTATCCAATTTTCATTATTTAATATTTCATACCTATGAAATTCAGTCCACCCAACCAAAACTAATACGTCACTCCATTTATTTTTATTTTGTAATAACCAATCTATTGTAGTTCTAACTATTCGTTGATTAGAACCACCACCTTTAGCATTATTAAAACTATCAATGTTTAATTCTTCAGCTAAAAGATGGACTGAAGTTTTTTTATACATTAGTTGAGGGTTGGTGATATTCTTAGGATTTGGAGTTAGTCCATCTCCTGCCACATAACTACATCCATTTGCATATATGTAATCTATCATATTTTTTATTTTATAAATGTTTTTTTATCGTCTCATACCAAGGACTAAACCAATCTAATACTTCTCTTTGACTCTTATATACTTTTAATAAATCTCTTTTCTTATATAATATATCTTCGTGTAACCTATCTTTAGATTTATCAAAACACCACAATAGTTCAGGTCTTAAATGATTTAATATATCATGTAATGCTCTATGTCTTGGATGTCCGTATTCACCTTGTCTGTTATGTGTTACTATCTTTTTATATTTTCTTTCTCTCAATACTCTAAGTAATTCATAAATAAGTTTTTCTCTATGATAATCTTCTCCACCTTTATAACCTGTCCAATGTTCATATTCTTCTATTCCTATAAACTCCATAGATGCTTTAAATTCTTCTCGTCTAACTTCATTATGATATTCATCTACTACTACAACTTTATATTCTTTTGGATACGATAGTAATTCAGCTCCACCAAATAGTGCCTCATCATCAGGGTGTGCTACAATCATTATCTTATCAATCACAATAAAATACCTTTAAGTTATCATGTTCTTGTAAAAATGAAGCAGGGACTTCAGGAGTTATATCTCCATATATTGCCTTCTCTAAAATATCCTTTTTATGTTTACCTTGTGCTACTAAATAAATTCGTTTTGTATTCATAATAGTTTCTATTCCCATTGTTATTGCTTGTGAGGGAACTTCATCTATAGAATCAAAAAACCTACTATTATCTTTAATTGTATTCTCTGTTAAATCAACCACATGAGTTTTTGAATCTCTTGGTGTGTTTGGTTCATTAAATCCTATATGTCCATTAGTTCCAATACCAAGTATCTGTATATCAATACCACCATAAGCGTCTATTAAATCATCATATAAAGCTACTCCATTTACACTTGGAAAATATCGTTTTTTAAATGTTAAATTAGCAAATAGATGTTCATACATAAAATGATTGTATGATTGTGGATGCCATCCATTTAATCCAACATATTCATCAAGATTAAAAGTAATCGTATCAGAAAAGTTTGTATCTCTCATCTTAGATAGTTCTTGATAAATTCCAATAGGTGTTGAACCTGTCGCTAACCCCAATACTGAGGTAGTGTGAGTTTTTATTAAATCACGAATATTTGATGCTATTAAATGACAAGCTTTTTGATATGTAACATTCTTAATCCTCATTCAAATAAATTTCACTCCATAGTTTAGTGGTTTCAGGAAATACATCTAACATTATTTTCTTTAATGCTCTTGCGTATTCTTGTATCTCTACTTGTGCTGTAGGTTCATCTCTTAACTCTATAAAATTCATCACAGATTGAAATGAAGCTGTCCACCAAACTTGAGTGTATTGTGAAAGAGGTAAAACAATTCGAGCTTGTTCTTTTGCCATACCAGAATCAATCATTCTTTCATAAGTCATCTCTACTTGTCTCATATATTGTTTATAAATCTCAGACATTCGTTTTTGTTGTAAATCATCTAACTCACCTTCCGAAGCTTGTTTGTTATCATCAGACTGTTTTCTCCATACTTCAGGATAATAAAAATCTTCTACTTCCATATAACGACCACTAATCTCATTCCAAGCGTGGTCTTTGGTAGGATGGTCTGATGTGGTTTCTATCCCAACGACATGCTTATATGCTTGTCTCATTACAAATTCGGGTGCCTTGATAATCAGCATAATGTGTTGATGCCGAAATGGTGAAAAGTGTTTGTGTTTGATTAAGAACTTAGACAACTTCCTATCTTTCTCTGTAAAGGTATCACTTCGTTGTCCAAATGATACACGAGCTGCATTTACAGGTGTAAGGTCATCACCAAGTTTATCTACTAACTCGATATAACCCTTATCTAATACATCTATTTTCATGTAACCTCTTTGAGATATTCAGGTAATATATACCAAATTTTACCCACTTGATCTTTTACCTTGATTTTCCCTTTTGAATCTTTTATAACTGTTTTGTCGGTTTTAACAACCTCATCTATATATAGTGTTCCATTAACTGTAAATAGATTTTTTTTTATCTTATATTTCATTATTAACCTATTTGAAATTATTCCAAATCATTCCTATCCTTTGTGAATTTTACCTTTTCGTTTTTTAAACCATTTTCTAAATTGAACTGGTGTTCCAATAGTTATTGGATTACTACCACTTGCTACTGATGCTAATTTTTCTATCTCACTCTGTATTTTCCAACCATTGTCTGTTGTCATAAGTCTACTCATCACGAAGAAATCAATTATCTTTGTATCATAGACAAGAAGTTCATTCCACCAAGCAGTTTTTTTGTTAACATCGGAATCAATCAAACTCTTTTTAAATATTTTTTTATTTTTGATTATAGTTTTATTTGCCACATCAATAAAATCTTTTACAAATTTTGCAACTACAGGTCCTACTGCTTTTTTAGCCTGTTCTTTATACTCATTATATTCAAGATGATTAGGGTCATCTGAGGGTAAGTCCATCCATCTATCATGATATTCTCTTTCTATTTTAGTAATTTTAGAATCAATAGAACCATAATCAATTTTTGCAGCTTTCAAAGCCTTCCCCCATATTTCAGGTTTTCCATCAAACACATGAAAAGCACTTACCCATCTACGACCTTGCTTATCAGGTGTTGTATCAAAATCCATACTTCTTTGTGCTAATAAATGTCCCTCTACATAAAATATAATACCACCCATACCTGTTTGAACACCACGACCTTTAGCTAATGCTTCAGATTCGTGAGTTGCTGTAAATGTAGATATGGATTTTTTTCTATTAAGTACACCCTTGACTTTTGATAAACCATCAGGTCCTGTGATGTGAAATGATTTTACAGGTATCTTTTTACCAAGTGCTTTCTCCACAGTTGCAGGTGTAAGAGGTATGTATTCTCCTCTCCGTACATAATTCAATACTGTTTTTGTATGAGCGGGATACCACTCATTATCTATCCAACTCGGCCCAGCTTGTTTAGAGGGAGCATAAGTGGATTCCATTAATAAATCTTTAAGTTTAATCATAATATTATCCTAAAAGTAAATATTATCCTGTTGGTAATTTTATTAAAAATTCTGAATTACTTAAATTTTTCATTACTTGTATTGGGTCAAATTTCTTTTTATCTTCACCTTTTAAATCCTTTATACCACCTCTAACTAAGCTTTGAAGTCTTCTATGAGAGTTCTCTGTTAGATATTCAGTTGCATATGATGGATTGCTTTTGAATAATTCGTTATATAATAACAAAGTTGGTACAACTTTCCCTTTTAGTAAATCGTTTTTCTTCCAACCTAACCATCTCAATCCTACTGGTGGTTTCATTCCATTTCCATCTTTTGAACCTGTATTACCCCAGTTGGATTGGTCACCTTTACCATACTGATTCCAGGGCTCATCGTCAGTATTTTGAAACTCAAGACCTTTACCGTTGTTGTGGCTACCTATATATTTATAATATTTCCAACTATCCCAGTTTATTCCCTCACGAATCACTTCTTTTTTATTAGTTGGACTACATACTCCATTTACCCATAATGCTTCATTTCTATTATTTTTAAACCAAGTGTCTGCCACAATACCTTCATATGCAAATTTTTCCATATCGGAAATTTTACCTTTTTGAGAATAATATTGACCTACAAAAAGAAGAACCACTTGTAAATAATACAACATATCAAATTTATTCGTTATCGTAAAACCTACTTCTTCTTTTGTTTTTTTAGGATTCCAAATTTTCTTTTTAGGTATCACCCATTTTTCTGGTAATTCATCAAATACTTTACTAAAATCTGCTAACAATGCATTTCCACCAATAGCACTACTATAATCAAAAGTTTTTAAATGTTTCAGTATAGGTGCACCTTTAGTATCAACAAATATAGCAGATATTATTTCTCCATTAGCATCTACATCTTTTTTACCTAATCTTCCAATACTACCTTCATAATCACTTCCTGTATAACCTTGTAATCCTACATTAATTCCCCATAATTGTTTCCACATCGTCATAGCAAAATCTGCTCTCATATTGAAAAAATTATAATATTGTGTCAATCCATAAGTGTTAGGATAATGTTCTGTTTGAGATTCAGGTGGATTTTCGAAATTCGATGAACCACTAAGTTCTACATTGTTAAACGCTTTCGGATTAAATCTAGGCATTCCTTTTATGGAAGTCGTCCAACTATCAGTCGCTATCTCGTGACCAATCTCAATCGCTTGATAAACTATAGGCCATTCTCCATTTACTCTTTTTTGAAAAGCCTTTGGTAGATACTTCGAATGAAAAGCATCACCTGGAAAAATACCACCAGTTCCATCTATAGTTATAGATAAATCCATCAATCCATTATAAGATGAAAAATTATTTTGTACACTTGTTTTTGGATTATGCATTATATCATACAACATTTTATTCTTATATAATAATGGAGTAGTTTTTAAACTACCATTTATAGCATTATACTTGTTACCTAAATAATTACCTTCTTCAGAACTGTTTAAATCTCCTCCTGGTCTAAAACTTCCAGCTAAAGGTGGAGTTCCTATCGGATAAGTTGTAGGACTAATAGAATCATCACTATCTTGATGTATCCCTCTTTCTACTACACTATTAAGAGAATCTAAAAAATTAACCTGAGAAGCTTGTAATCTTGGTTTCTCTTCACTATCTTTAGATGTAAATAACTTACCAGCAGCTACATTAGCATAAGGTAATATTGTTATTCTTTCTAATCCTACTTCTTTCTTCTCATCACCATTTTCATCTATCTTAAAAAAATCTGTTAATTTTTGTGCTTGCATACCACCTAAATTTGGGTCACTTTGTCCTAATTTTCCTTTTGGTTGATTAGTACCATATAATGCTGTAACTGCCATTGAATTTGGTATTGAGACTTTTAAATCTTGAGTTTTAACAAATGAACCTGGGTCGTGTACAGGGAACTCATATACTCTATTAAAATCTCCTTTAGGTGCTTCTGGATCTTGAGGTGCTTCTGGATTATTGTCATTAAACACACTATGGTCACTAATTGCATTTTTATCTATAATTCCTATCCTATTTTCAACACCAGCATCGTATATATTTGAAACTGCATCAAAACTAAATATAGAACCAAAATCATCAGCCATCACACTAAATAAATTATTCATACCTTCTCTAACGGTACTAATACCTGCGAATGCATCTTTTAACACATAAGCATTAAAATATAAATTTCTAAAATATCCATAAGGATTAGTTTTTTCATTATAACCATCTACTTCAACTTTTGGTATAACAGGTGTATCTTCTCCTACTTGTGAAAGATTCATCTTTAAAAAATTACCTAAATTTCCATATAAATTAAATCCTTGGTCGTCATCAGTAATATCAGAAACCTTAGCTAACTCTAAACCTGGAGTTCTGTCAGGTATCAATACAGAATTACAATTTGTAGTGATAAGTTGTTTTGGTAAAGTAAATTTAGTACTTTCAAATTCTTCTGGTATTATATTACCTTTATTATCAATTTTAGGTTCAATTGACCTAAAATATACAGCAACCTCATCATTTGACCCATATCCTAAAAGTCTTGTCAATATATTATCTTCAAACCAACCCCATCTTACCCAAACTTCTGGTTGACCATTTATATGGTCAAGTATACTATCAGTTGAACCGACAGCACCAAAAGTTACTTTAGACACTATATCTTTTGTGGTATCCCATGTCTTCTCCCACATTCCTTCTGAAGAAGCTGCTTCTGTGACTTTACCAGTTTGTTCATCTACTGTCCTTCTACCAACTTCTGAACTAAAAGATTGAAAGTTTGTAGTCTTCATTACTTGTTTTTTTTCTTGATAAGTTCCTATATTATCTGTCCAATTAAATCCTGTAAATATTTGTATGACACCATCACTCGAATGTTGTTCGAAAATAGTATACTCACCACCCGTCTCCATCCAAGCTCCAAGAACTATTCCAACTCCAACAACTGTTCCAACTACAGCACCAACTGTTGTACCAGCAAAAGGTACAATTGAACCAACCGCTGCTCCAGACATCATTCCAAGTTTAGCACCTGCTGCAAGTGAACCTAACATAAGTGCTGATTCTCCAGCTTCAGACCCCAGTTTCTTATTTTTACTAATATCTGCGGATTCATCGGTTTGCTTTCCCGAACCATCCTTCTCTTCCTTAAAAACAGTAGTATTTCCCCAAGGGTTCTCGATAGATACAAGTTCTTCTCCATCTTGATACTCAAATGTTGGTGGTTCTTGTCCTAGTAATGCGTAAAACAAAGTTTCTGGTAAATTTTGTATAGTTTTGTAAAAATTAGGTGCAGGTAAATCCATTGATTCACCTGAATCATTTTGTAATGTTAAAGTTGAGGGTTTACCATGTCCATCTCGTGGTACAACAGTATCTAAAATACTAACACCTGTAGTTAATATTGTAACCTCTGCATTAAATCCACCTGCAGTCATTGAATAATTAAAATTAGAAATAGTCCCAAGAGCAAAATCATAATCTCCTTCTCCAGCTAAAATTCTGTTCTCATATTGTTCTGCTAAGTTCTTTTTATTCCAAAGTAAAGACTGATCCCTCATTCCCATTATTCCAAGTTCCTTAACATTTTTAACTAATTCATCACCCAATGTTAATCCTTTTGGATAAGTTGACCAACCAAACTCTAATAAGACTTCAGCACCAACTGTAAAAAAATGTGGTGTCAATCTCTCTAAATCATCTAAACCAGAAACCATAAATGAAACAGTAGCTTTTCTCAAAGATTTTACATTACCTTCATATGATATACTTACATTTTTGATACCAGATGTAGGTTTATAAAAATCTCTATTATTTAAAGTCTCGTGTCCACCATATACTTGGTCAAACCCACTCTTCATAATAGGTTCACCACTTTCCATATTTACTTCACCACCTGCTCCTAAAACAGCTATTTTACCCGAACTAGGATTGTTTTTTTCTCCTACCACCGTAAGAGATATCATCTGAGCCCATGTAGTTCTTGTATATAACTCACTTAGAGTAGAATTATCTGATATTGGTTGATTTGGTGATTCAGGATTTTCTCTTCGTAATAACCTTGATTTTCTGTTTAGTTTATCCTGTATCGTTTTTCGTATTGGACGTAATGAAAAATTAGACATTTTAGAACAAATCGTTTAGTTTTTTCAGTTCAATTAAAATCTCACCTGGAGTACTTGGTATCCTTACTTGTTTTTCTGAATTAAGATATATAGAACCATCATGAATGTTATTCGCTTGTGCTATTATCCACCATAAAGATGGGTCATTATAAACTCTATGAGCTATATGTTCACATCTCTCCATAGCTTTAGGATAAATGAATATATCATCATCTTTTAAAGGTATTTTAGGATAAATTGTAGGTTTAAACACACTCTTTCCTTTAGAATTCTTTTTAATGTCGGTAAATTGATATCTTGATGTTTTAGGCATTAGAATATCTCCGTCATTTTTTCACCTGCTATATCAGTTACTAATTCTTGCTGATGATATGCCCTTGGATTTACTTGAAAATCCATTGGTTGAGTTGGATTAGTTCCACTTTCCCATACCCTATCATTATCAATACCAATATGTTTACCATACTTATTACTCAATACTTTACCAACATAACGGAAACCACAACTTACAGTAATGTATTTTGGAAATTGCATTCCAGGTGCTGTTTCCCATAATCCAGTATCTTCAATCTGATATGAAAAGTTTTCAAAAAATCCAGGAAACTCTTTATACATATCACCTATTGTCAACTCTGCAAAAGGACCTATCATTCTTTGAGACTGAGATTCATATTCAGGATATGTCAATCCTATCAATGCATTTAACTTTTCTAATAATATAGGTAATTCTTGTTCAGATTTAGGATGTATGGTAAAAGAAAAATTAACCAATCTATTATTACCAGTATAGGTATAAACATTTTCAGCTCTACCAATAAATCGTTGACCACTCCACTCAGGAGCTAAACTGTCTGATATACCTGTCATTATAGCTCTAAAAACTATATATTTGTTAGAAACTAAATCTTTAAATCTAAGATTAACTAAATCTTGAGGTAAATCCGCTTTTCCATTTTCTGGTTCACCATAAGGAAATAAATTTACCTTATCACCTAAAGTATCTTTTACTTTCTTATTGCTATGTATAGACTTCTGAGTATAACCAGATAGTTTAGTACTACCTTTATCAAGTTGTCCTTGATGACCCATATCATCTATAATTTGTTTACCTTGTAACTTTTCTTCTTTAGACTTAATAGATGATTGCCACTTTTCATCACCTTTCTCGTAAGCTTTTGAATTTATACGGTCTTGATAATCAGTAGATACAGGTTTTAATTTTTTATCATCAACCTTACTTAATCGTGATTTATATTGAGTAAGTTTATCTTTACTACCAAGTGATTTGTCAGAATCTATATACCGAGTAGGTGGATCGGGTTGAGTTAACTTCATTCCTAAAACTCCACCAACAGTATTCAAAATTTCTTTTTTAACTTGACCTACTGGGTCACCTAATGCATTGTTTAATTTATCCCAACTACTTTGTTTTTTCTGTTCTTCTACTGAACTACCTCTGAATGATTCATTTGTCCATTGAGCTAATTTATTATCTTTACCTCTATAATCTTTTTGAGTTAATGGATTTTGATTAAACCTATCATAACCTTCCATTACTTCATACATACCAGGAGTTTGTTTTACACCTGTGAATAAATCAGTTAAGGTAGATACATTAAGAAATCTAGGTAATTTAACTATTCGAGATGCTCCTATTTGAGCAAAAAATGGATTTATAAGTCTTGTTTCTTCTCTTGGATTTAATAATTGTAAAACTGATTGTTTACCTAAATGTAACTTTCCTGCGTCAGTAGAATGTTGGAATAGATTTAACCGTGTAATATCGGTTTTTATTCTATTTTGAAGTCCTTCCACTCCACCTCTTACAAATTCAATTGTATTCTTAACATTAGAAAATCTATTTGTTCCTGAGTATCTAATGTTCTCACCTATATCCATCAAATCACGATAAATTAATGGATGCATTCCCTCTACTCCAGATTCTAATCTAATTTGTGAAGGTGTTCTGAATTGATAAAAATTGTCAAATTTAAATTTTTGTTCATTCATTTCAGGTTTGGTAAATTTTCTTTTAAGTTCTGATTCAACTACTCCATTGTCTTTAGAAGTATATCTTACTGTATTTACATCATAAGTCGTAGTAGACTTAACTTCTTTTCTTAAAGTAGATTTATCCTTTAATACTTGACTGAACTCTTTTAATTTTGGTATGTTAAAATCTTTTAATCCCATCATTATTCCTTAATTGCATCAACTGTATTCTTAAAACCTTTTTCTGTTACAGTTGCAAGTTCGTGTGTAGCCTCAATTTGAGCTTTAGCTCCTTCACCAATAGCGGCTCCACTTGCGGCAGCGGCTCCAGCCATTGTGTTTGCTTGAGTTGTTGTCAATCTTGCTAATTCTGATGTGGATAATCCTACTGCTTCAGCTAACTTCTGTCTCTGTATGACATTCATTCTATTGAATTCAGCTTCTCCACCAACTTGGTTCTTAACCTCTCTCAATACTCCTTCTAAATCACCACTTAAAGCTAATTGTCTTGCTTTATCAAGATTCAACTCTCTACCAATCAATACTGAAGCTTCCATCTGTTTACTAATTGAACCTTCAATATCTAATAATCCTTCAGCTACCTTTTGTACCGTAGATAAATTAAGACCTAAAGATTTAGCAGATACTGCTGCTGCCATAACATTCTTACCACCATCAGCTGAGAATTTTGCAAATGCTTCTGTACTTCCAGCGATATCAGCAAATACATCAGCAGGTGCTACACCTCTTTGTCTTGCTAATTGAGCTGTCGCCATTTGCATATTTAATAATTGTTCGTTAGTCGCTCCACTAACTGCTTTTTGAACACGAAGGATTGCTGCAGCATTTTCTTCAGATATTGAAAACTGTAAACTCATCCGTTTCATCTGTACGGCTAATCCTGTCGTAACCTCATTAATATTACCAAACTCTTTAGTCATAGCAGTTACTGCTTTTTCATTAACAGCTAAAGCTGACCCTAACTTGACCGTTTGAGCATAAGATAAACCAGTATTAGTAGCGAACTTATGAATATTTAACGCCATAGATACAACAAAACCACCAGCTACTGCTAATGGACCTGCTAACGCTTTTGAGAATTTCAAAATCTTTGCAAAAGATTTTCCACCAGAAAGAACCTTGTTAGTAAAGGAAGATAATGCTTTATTCTTCTTTGCATCAAACGCTTTACCAACACTTGCTGACCATTTCTTCCCTACACCTGGTATTTTACCAACCATTCCTTGAACATTATCTCTCGCCGAGTCAAAACCTGAAGATATATTACCAGCCATATCATTAGCAGCTTCATAATGTTTACCCTCTTTCTTTATAGCATCCAAGTTTTTCTTTTTAAGTTTATAATCATCTTTACTCATCTCATTTGATTCTACGGCTGCTTTCATGGCTTTTTCTACTTGTTTCCAGTCAACACCCTTAAATGAACTCTTACCCATATTGTTAGCGTTCTTTGCGGTTTGTTCAGCCGCATCTTTAGCTAAATTTATAGCTTTATTAAACTTATCGGCGGATTCTTCACCTTTTTGTATACTACCATCTAATTTGTCAAACGCAATCAATACGTTTTCACTAAGGTTTCCTAGTTTTTCAAACTTACCTGCTAATTTTTCGACCGCTTCTGGAGTCAGTTGTTTTGCCATATAAGACTTTCAATATTGTTATATTTGAATTAAGTTGTAACAATTATATTTTAAAATCAATGTCTTTACGAGATTGTCTTTAATCCAAGTTTTTTCATCCGTGCTTTAACTCGTTTTGCTAACTCTGGATCATCTTTGAACGTTTTTTGTAGCATCTTTTGATTCTTTTCTCTATCTCTCTTTATATCATTGGCTATTTTTTTTGCAGATGGACTATTACCAAGTGCTTTTGCAACCTTATCAGCTCTACCACTTGTTAGGGCAGCAATAATACTTCCGAGAAACTCAGCTATTAAATGTTCGTTTTTTATTTTGATTTTAGACATATAAATTCCAGTTTTAAATAAATATCAGATTATCTATTTTTTAAGACATTATGACGAGCCTTCTCAAACTCTTTAGCCTCATCTTCATATGCTTTTATCAATCGTTTTAAATACCAACGACGTAGATAAACTGGTAAATTATAAGCTTGTTTGTAGGTAAATCCACCTTTAGAGTGGAATATTAATTGAAATATTTGTTCGTGTAACTCTGCACGATACTCACGAGGAAGGCCAAAAAAACTCGGCAGTTAATGGTACTGCCGCGTCTATCTCCTCTCCGTATTTGTCCGTCACCTTCACGATCATTTCCAAGTCTGGGGTTACTGACATTATATACGCTCTTAGAGATAAACTATCAATAGAAAATAATTCGTTATCAACAAAGTTATTTATAACTTTTCTTTCACGATTACCATCAACTTCTGTAATTTGACTTTTTAATCTTGTAGTCAATGTTCTATCTATTTCTGAAACCTTTTGTAATGCTTTTGTCTCCGCATCAACTTTGTCCATTTGTCCAGATGTCATTACTCTAAATTTAATAACTCTTTCGGTTTGTGGTAATTTATATTCCACCTCACCATTTTCATCAATTGTAAATGAATCATAATCTATGTCCACTTCTTCAATCTTAGACAAATCTACTTCAAATTCTTCCATCTCTTCGTTAGAATTTGTCCCTTGAAATTTATACTGTTTACCATAAGCTAATATTCTTGCTGATATCAATATTGCATTCTTATCACCAAGTAACATTTCATCTAATTTAACTTTTTTATCAACAATTAATTCTCTTAATAGGTAATCTACTACGATACCTTTCTTAATTAATGTCTCAGAAGTTAAAATATCTTCTTCTTTAGCTGTCATGTATTTTAATTCCACTTGTCCATTAGACAATGGATTATCTTTGTTGTAAAAGCGTCCTCTTGACGGTAAGTCTATGACTTCCGTAGGAAACTTTGTAGTCTCAGGCATTTAATATTCTCCTTAATGAAAAACTATAACTTTTTTATAAATATAACCGAAAAAAATCTATCTTCAAATTTTTTTATGTCCTCGTTGTGTTTACTTTTTGGGTGAGAATTTCTCTTTGATTGGTTTAAGTAACATATCAAATAAGATATCGTCATATTTAGTAGGCGTCATTTTTACGATTTTTTCTAAAGCGTAAATAACTACTAAAACATATTCCCAATTTGCTGCTATCCATTCACTCATTTTTAACTCCTATTGTTAGAATTGTAATATTGCGTAATCGTATCGAAGTGTTAACTCGATATCTACTGGGTCTGTACTATTGGAGAAATCCACATCATTAAAGTTGACATCTTGTGCCCAAGCTCCCTTTAATGTCCATTCTTCTACAACATCACCAACAGGCCCTAATAAATTAAATGTTACATCTTTTTTATAAAAATCGGTATATCCATCACGACCTGTAACTGATTCGTGAGATAATCTTACCCATTCCATAACTGACTGTGCAGCTGACGGTACAATTGGGTCATATAGAGTAGTAGCCAATGGTTGCCATTCACCTTTACCCTTAACATATCGTTTAACATTCATGTGATCAAGAACGATTTCTTCAAATGTAATTTGAGGTCTATTAGCTGTCTTAACAAGATACGCTGGTATTCCCTCTATATACATAATAAACCGATTCTTAGTCTTCGGTTCAAACGGAGTGAACATAATTTCATTTGCATCAATTAATTCGGGCATTTACTATCTCCTTGTTGGATAAATTTTTCTTCACATATAAATATAATGATGTATGAAAAAACAATACATTAATCATCACATTTCTTTGAAGTTTTTTTGAAGTTTTTATAAAAACAAAAAACCCCAACCGAAATTGGGGCTTTTCATTATACGTTACTGTTTGTTATAAGTCAAACTTATTCAGGGAACGCTGCTCCCGTAGGTAACACTACAAAGTCAAGAACAATAAACTCTGCTGTTCTTGTAGGTTGAATGAATATTTGTCCAACAAGACGATTTCTATCAACAACATCTGGTGTGTTGTTAGTATCATCCATTACGACTCTAAACGCATTCAAACCACTATTTGCTTGTACTGATTCAAGATACGGATTAACCGTGTTCAAAAATCTATTTCTTGTTTGTGTAGTATTTTGTTCAAATACTAAGAAACGAGATGTAGAAGCAATATACTTCTTCAAGTTAATCAATAATCTACGAACATTAATCCTATCAAGTGCTGATGGTTTAGACTGAAGTGTTTTCTGTCCAAATACCGTTACACCTTGACCTGGGAATGTTGCGATTGGATTAACTCTATTTTCATAGAGTTTATCTCTCTCTGCATGTGTTAATCTTGATTTAGCTTCTGTAACAGAAGTTAGACCACCTCTATTAAGACCAGCTGGTGCGAACCATTCTTGTCCAACTCTATCATTGAACGCAAATACTCCACCTAACACTACTGAAGGTGGCACCCACATTGGTCTGTTAGTAGATGTATCCATAATTTTTACCCAAGGATAATATACACCTGCATAGTTGGTATCTAAAGAACTAATACCATCTGTAGCATTTGTTATACTATCTGACCAAGCAAATCCATCCATTATATAAAACGCATCAGCTCGAGCTTCCATCTTAGTTATCGCGTGATTCGTTACCGCATTATGCATTGTAGTACCTGAAGAAGCGTGTATCACACCTGGAATCATTAATAAATTAATATCCCATTCATCAGGGTTACTTAAAGCATTAATTGCTCGTTTATAAGCTTTTGAACCAGTCGCATTTGATGAACCACAATCAAAACCTTGTGTGTTCGTTGAACTGATATCATTACCAGTTTTTGCTTTGGTTTGTGGGTTTCCACCATCAAATCCCCATTGGAAACCTACTCTAAACTTACGTTGTCCTATATCTGATAAAGCTAATGTTACTAATTCTGAACCATCTGAATAAGTATCAACATTTAAAGATGTACCTACATCTGTATGTCCATACATATTAGCTAATGAGAATACAGAATTGTCACCATTACCTGCTGAACTCCAAACTGGTGATAAGTATGCTTGTGCGTCTTTACTATCTGTATCAAACCCATAAAACATATTAGAATCATAATCACCTAGATTATTAATTTGTTGTGTGTTAATAGAAGCAGTTGGTATATTAGTTCCTGGAACTGGATTAACCATCTTATTATATCCATAAGGTACTACATTGGTAGAAAATGTTTCTATTGTTGAGTAGTCACCTACACGAATATAAGATGAATTGTTAGCATAATCCCCATGCCAAGTCAATTTACCATTAGCATCAATAACAACATGTCTATCACCAATTCTCTTAGCGAAGTAGTTAGATGATGCTGGGTCAAAATTACAATTATCAAATTGTTCTAATAATTGATTGTTGTCGGCATTGTCTGGATTATAATTCCGAACCTGTACACTAAATTCACCATAATCACTACCTGGTATTGAACCAGCAGCTTTAATGTTCAAGATACAAACTGTTACATCTGTATTTGCATCTGTTCCATGACTTAGTGTGTAGAAACGGAATAAGTTTTTCTGAGCACTTGTTGCTGTATCACCTTGATCAATAATATAAGGTGTACGAGCTGTTGAGTAATCTACATTACCACCCCAAGTTGAGGCTACACCAACACTATTAAACTGTGCAGTGTAAGCACCATTTGAACCACCTGAAAAATCTAATCCTGCGGAAGATGATGCACTACCTGTTATGGTTAGTTCCATCCAATCAGAGGATAGAGCGTGTGCTGTATTTTTAAATTGTTTATACAAGTAAACATAATCTGTTGCACTTGTAGGATCTTTTGTGATAACTTTATCTACATAATATGCAGAACCAGTATCTAATGAAGCGGAAATGGATTGTAAAAGTCCATTAGAACCACTAACACGAATCACGAATGAACCGCTATCGTTTGAAAATCCAACTTCAGTCTTTGATATGTCTGATGTAGACGCTAAAGATGTATTTGACAAAGTGAAAACGGTTTTCCATCCACTTGAACTACCTGATGCTTGTACATGTACTGAATCTGCTTTATATCCACCTGTATTTAAAACACGAACTATCGTGACGGTAGATGCAGAACCAAGATATTCTTGTACAGCATAAGGAACATAAGTGGTCTTCGTTAACCCACCGAATTTTTCTTCAAATTCTTGAAAATTTTGAACAATGGTAGGTACGAAAGCTGGTCCTTTTTGTGTAGCTCCTATGACACCTGCGCCAATGTTTGATATTCCTTGTGGGAGAAACGAAAGGTCTGTTTCCTGGGTAAAGACACCAGGACTGACTATTCTTTCGGCCATTGAATTTCTCCTAAATGATTGTTAAATGTATTATATACGAAATTTTGTTAAATATAAATATAAAGTAAAAACCCCAAAATCACTCATTTGGTGTAAAAATACCACTATCTACGTCTAAATTTCCATTTCCGTATTTGTCCGTAAGACTTTTAACAACTTCTTGTTCATTTTTTTGTAATGCTTGATGTTCTTGAGTCAAAGCTTCACGGTTTTCTTTTAACTCATCAAGTGTAGATTCAACTGAATTCATCTGTAAGCTGTTCTGACCAATCCGTAATATGACATCAGTATACTTTTGTTGTAATTGTTTTACTGCATCAAGTTCTTCTTGTGCTAACTTTACTCCACCAGAGTATTCTGTTTTTGTTTCTTCTACTATTTCAGTTGTTTTTTCTTTTTCGGGCATGTTATAACTCCTAAATTAATTAAAATTGTTTTATATAAATATAAGTTATTTTTTCAAACACTTACAATTTTCTTTAATATTATCTATTTCTTCTTTTAAAGTTTTAATTGATTCAACCAATACTGGAACTACCGCTGCATAATTAACAGTTAAGTGTGATTCTTTTCCATTTAATCCATCTACTTCCTTCACAATTTCAGGAATTACAGACTGAACTTCTTGGGCTATGAAACCTATATCGTGTCCCCTACCTTCTTTCTTCCAATCAAACTCTACACCTCTTAACTGTAAGACATCACCTAAACCATAAGATATATCTTCTACATTTTCTTTAAGTCTGGCATCAGAAGCTACGGTTGATGAAAACGCTACGACATCTGCATCAGCGTGAAAGTTACCACCATTAGCGAATCTAAATTCTTCTACAGCTCCCAATGAAACTCCAATATCATCTGCACTTTCTAAGAAGAATCCTGTATCTCCATCTGAAACAAAGTTTATTGATGGTTCGGTAGAAGTACCATTTCCTACATCAATTCTATCAATTACTTTCATTCTCGCAATAGAACCAGTTGAAACTGAACTACCACTTACTAATCCAAAATCTTTTATTGTTCCTGTAGAGGTTAAGTTAGTAGCTGTTAATGTAGCAGTATCAAATGATAAATCACTATCGTCTGTAAGTTGTCCATTTGTTGTAGTAAATACAACTCTACCACTCGTCAAATCGTCTGCAATAACTGTGTTAGCTCGGAAGTCATAAGCTCCTATATCAACATTAGCTCCAACACCTTCAACTATCGCAGCTTTTTGAGCGGCTGAGGTGGTTAATGTACCAGCACTAACATTTAATGTTTTACCTGAACCAACAGTTACATTAGTTCCATCTACAGTACCACCATCAATATTAGCAGTTGTTACAGTTCCTAAATCTGCTATTGTGTTTCCTTCATTTGTCCAGTTACCAATAACCTCACTCATTACAACCGCACCAAATGAACCAGTTGAAGTTGATGAACCACTTACGTTACCACTTGTTTCTAAACTTGTGAAAACAACATCATCACCAGTTCCAACTCCTATTGAAGTTCTTAATGTTGCACCACTCTCAGCAACTGGGTCTGTTGTTCCATCTCCAACAATCATCTGACCATCTGTGAGAACTGCCATAGCTTGAATAGCTCCAGCTCCGTTTCCTAAAAGAACACCACCATCGGTTAAAGTACTTACACCAGTTCCACCATCCGCTACTGCTAAATCTGTAATACCATTAATTGTTCCACCATTAATATCTACGGTTGTAATAGTTCCTAAATCGGCTACGGTGTTTCCAGCATTTGTCCAATTACCCTGTATACTATCTAAATCAAGTGTAGCTGTTGATGTTCTACCAAACGAACCAGTTGAAGTTGATGAGCCACTTATATCACCACTAGCACTAATAGCTGCAAATAATACATCATCACCAGTTCCAACTCCTATTGAAGTTCTTAATGTGGCACCACTTTCTGCTACTGGGTCAGTTGAACCATCTCCAACTATCATTTCTCCATCACTAAGTACTGCCATTGCTGTAATTGCACTTGTTCCACTACCTAATAATACTCCACCATCAGTTAATGTACTTGCTCCAGTTCCACCATCGGCTACTGCTACATCTGTACCACCTGCTCTATAAATATGATTACCCTCTATTGTAATATCTCCAGCACCTGATCTGGCTATCGTTGTATTACTGGCGTGTCCTAATTCTATTGCTGTAAATTGTGGTGAATCACCAGTTCCAACTCCTATTGAAGTTCTTAATGTTGCACCACTTTCTATTGATGGGTCTGTTGAACCATCACCCACAAGCATCTCTCCATCTCCAAGTGCGGCTGTTGCTGTAATTGCTCCTGTTCCACTACCTAATAATACTCCACCATCTGTGAATGTTGAAGCACCTGTACCACCATCGGCCACTACAAGGTCGGTAATTCCTGTTATTGAACCACCATCTATATCTATTGTTGTAAACTTACCTTCTGATGCACTTACAGTTCCACTTGAACTTATATGTCCAACTACACTCAATGCTCCACCTGCTATTGCTAAACTATCACCAGTTTGAGTTAATGTAACATCTCCGTTATCAAAATTAATTACAGCACCTTCAGCTAAGAATAAATCACTCCATTGTAATGCAGTTGTACCTAGTGCAGCTCCATCACTTGTTTGAGGTGAAACTGTTGAACCAAATCTTGCTCCATTAGCTATAAACTCAACACTTGAAGAAATAGCTGTTTGTGCATGCCAATATCTAAGATTAGCTACTGTACCACCAACTCCAAAATCTAAACCAGCTGCGTCCATTAACGCTGATGTAGTACTTCCACTTGCTATAGTTATATTTTTATCTACAACATCAAGATTTGAAGATGAAATACTTGTTTGGTCGCCTTGTACCGTTAAATTACCTGGAATAGTTACATTATTTCCACTAAAAGTAGAACCTTCAATTAATACATCTCCCCCACTTGCGGCTATTGTCATGTTACCGCTATCACCAGTAATATTTCCTGTAATTGTCATAGCTCCATCTATATCTAAATCACCACCACCTAATGTTACTTTATTAGAACTATGTGTTAGAGTTACATCACCATTATTAAAATTAATTACTCCACCATCTGCGAGGAATAAATCACTCCACATCTTAGAAGTAGTTCCAAGTGCTGCTCCATCTGAAGTAAGTGGTGATACTGTTTGTGTAACTCCACCAACTACTGTTAAATTTCCAAATGAACCAGTTGAAACTGAACTACCACTTACAAGGGTAAAATCTTTTATTGTTCCTGTAGTGGTTAAATTTGTTGCTGAAAGTGTTGCTCCAGTAAATGTTAAATCTGAATCATCACTTAATACTCCGTTTGTTCCTGCAAATACAACTCTACCACTTGTTAATCCGTCTGCAGTTAATGTTGCCGCTCTAAAATCATGAGATCCTATATCTGTATCTCCACCAACACCTTCAACTATAGCTAATTTTTGTGCAGTTGATGTCGTTAATGTACCAGCACTTACATTTAATGTTTTACCTGAACCTACAGTTACATCAGATGTTGCTATTGTTGCTCCATCAATTGTACCACCATTTATATCTGCTGTAGTGATAGTACCTAAATCTGCTACTGTGTTACCTGCATTTGTCCAATTTCCTTTTATGGAAGCTAAATCAATATCAGTCGCAGATACTCTACCAAATGAACCAGTTGAAGTTAATGAACCACTCACATTACCTGTGGTTGTTACTGAATCAATAAAGGCATCTTTCCAATAAACTGATGAAGTACCTAAATCAACATCACTATCTGTAAGTGGTTGTACTACTCCATCTGCAATCTTAATCTGTACCTGATTATCAGCATTAAATCGTATTTCATTTGTTGTTCCAAAATCAATAGCAGTTTGAGAATCTTCTCCTAAAATCAAATCCGTAGCATAAATTGAAGTAATATTAGTTTGAGCTGCTGTTGCAACTTGTCCATAAAGATTAGCTGCTCTAACATCTCCACTCGCACTTATAGTACTACCAGTTATCGCTGTAGAACTAAGACTTGTCGCTGTTAATGTCTCTCCACTAAAAGTGAAATCACTATCGTCTGATAGAACTCCATTTGTTCCTGCAAATACAACTCTTCCACTTGTTAAACCATCTGGTGTTATTGTAGCTGCTCTTAAATCAAAAGCTCCTATATCAATGTTGGCTCCAGCTCCTTCCATAATTGCTTCTTTTTGAGCTGCTGATGTGGTTAGTGTACCACCACTTACATCTAAAGTTTTTCCACTACCAACCGTAACATTAGCTCCATCAACTGTTCCACCATTAATATCTGCAGTTGTTACAGTTCCTAAATCTGCTACTGTATTTCCAGCGTTTGTCCAATTACCTATAACTTCTGCCATAGTAACTGCACCAAATGAACCAGTTGAAGTTAATGAGCTACTAATATTTCCACTTGCTGTAATATCTCCTGTAATATTTAAATCATCAGCGAATGATATTCCTCCGACATCTTCACCTGCAGATTGAAAATTATCTGCGTATATTGTACCACTTGCACTTATATGTCCACTAGCAGTTACATTTCCAGTTAATTGTACTCCAGCATTACCACTTAATGTCAATAATCCTGCTGATGTTGATAAATTACTTGCCGCAGCTGCGTCAATTGATATTCCTGATGTACCATCAATAGTAATTGCTCCACTTGCATCTACATCAAATGTACTTGCATCCATGTCTATAGCTACATCTGAATCTCCACCAATAGTAATTGCAGAACCATCTATGGTAACTGCTCCACCAGCATCTATATCTAATGTACTGGATGGTGTTATAGAAACAGTTGTCATTCCTGTTTCAGATAATGCTCCCGCACCGTCAAATTCCCAAGTACCTACATCATCACCAAATGATGCTCCACCAGCACCTTTTGCACTCAATGTTGTAGTTGCATCTATCGCAACTGTAGTAGTACTATCTATATCTACTGGTCCACCACTTGCTGAAAGTGAACCACTTAAATAAAAATCATTCCATCTTTTAGAATCACTACCTAAATCATAAGAATCACTTGCATCTGGTATTATACTTGAACTTAAATCTGCTGTTATAGTTATTGAATCAGATTCCGCATCTCCTATTGTTATATTTCCACCAAGAGTTAAATCTCCAGTAATATTAGCATTACCATTAACCATCAACCCTGAACCACTAATAGCTGAACCACTAATATTACCTAAAGCAAAACCTGTTGTATTTGCTGTAAGTGTCTGTATAGTACTTCCCTCACCATCTACAAATACGATTGAAGATGTGATTACATATAACTTACTCCACGCTTTGGCTGCAGAACCTAAATTATAACTGTCTGTTGTATCTGGAATTAAAGAACTACTAACAAAAGCAAAACTTCCTGTTACAAAATTACCTTGTCCCCACCGTTGTCCTGACTTACCGAGTTTTCCCTCGCCATCAGTGCGGGGGACTATATTTTTTGTTGCCATTCTTTAACTCCTACCTAACCATATATGGTTAGATCCTCAATTTGTGCATCTGTCAAACCATTCGTTTCATATGCGTGTTTAAAATAGTTGCTCACTCTTAACATAATATCTTGTCCATCTTCACTTAATTCAAAATTTGGGTCATTTATAGGCCAATACCTATCTATAGGTTGTAAATCACCGTTAGAGTTTAATTCAAATACTCCTCTTTCCATTGTTGTTGGGTCATTGCCTATATATGCCATATTAAATAAATATCTCTTTCTAAGTAATTTGTAGTATTGAAGCTACAACTTGTGTACTATTAGCTGTATCAGGTCGTATACAAAGTGAATCTGTTGTTTCTAAATTAACTGGTTTATCTAATATAAAAGTACTTCCAGGTACAATTATAGCGTTTGTTATAAGACTAGAAGTCGTAGACGCTGATGCATCTAATACTTTTAAATCAGCTTTAATTGTTTCCGAACCTGTATTTGACACATAAACCGCATGTACAACTGAAGTTGTCGCAGATGGTGTCGTATACAAATAGGTATCTGCAGTATTTGAAGTTACCGTAGCTGTTGCATTTTTAAACGTATTTGCCATTATTATTTCCTATTAAGACACTTTTCTTCTACTATAAATATTAAATTTTTCAAAATTAACCTCCAAATACTATAGCCATTGCAATAGAAGATGGGTCTGAAGGTAAATTTTCTAAATCTGAACCATCACCTAATACTTTACCAAATGAACCAGTTGAAGTTAAACTACCACTTATATTACCAAATCCTTGTGATAATTGTGAAGAACCACTAATAACTCCACTTGGAAGTTGACCACTACCACTCATAGTTCCACTTGGAAGTTGTGCACTACCACTCATAGTTCCACTTGGTAAAAGAGATACAACTTGTCCAGAACCACTTACTAAGGAAGTACCCAAATAACTACCACTAATACTAATAGACCCAGTAAATTGGTGTGTATCTGTAATATCATCACCAAAAATTGTACTACCACTTGAAAAACTTTGTGTAGTATAAGTTACAGATGAACTTACAATATATTGTTGTGCTGTTAAATCCCCTTCTACTGTTAATCCACTAAATGTAGGTGAATCAGTAGTTTGTAATCCTAAATCTACTGCTGAAGCAGCTACTCCATTTGTAGTAAGTGTAACTTGACCTTGAGCTGAGCTTGCCATTGAAGATCCAGATACAATACCACTTCCTGTTATAAATCCTTGCCAAGAACCACTTATATCACTTTCAATTTGGACTGAACCAGATACTATATTAGATATCTTTGAACTTAAATGTGCTTGTGATAAAGAACCACTTATATCATCTTCAATCTGAACAGAACCAGATACTATATTAGATATCTTTGAACTTAAATGGGCTTGCGATAGTGAACCACTTATATCTGAAGCTAATTGAATAGACCCACTAACAATATCTGATACTTTCGAGCTTAAATGTCCTTGTGATAAAGAACCACTTATATCATCTTCAATCTGAACTGAACCAGATACAATACCACTTCCTGTTATATATCCTTGCCAAGAACCACTTATATCACTTTCAATTTGAACAGAACTTGATAACGCCCCTGATAAAGTAGCTGATATTGTTCCACCTGAAATATCTACTGAAGTAAACTTAGCATTTGAAGCTGAAATATCACCTCTAATATCAACACCTGTAGATAATGTAGTTCCTGTATATTGATATACAGACATAAAAACATATTGACTATCAGTTGGGTCAACTGAAGAATTCATAAATTGAACTACACCTGTTTTATAATCAAATATATAATCATTGGTAGATATTTTATCTCCTGACGATAAGGATGATGTTTGAGCACTTTGACTTACAGCCGTTGATTTATATAATACTGCTAAGTAACCAGGTGTGGTGTCCTCTACAGTAGAGGTCGCTAAAGATGATACTGCATATTTAGGTGATACAAAATTTACCTCTTGATTATCATTAATCAACTGAGCACCTACTCCATCATCACTTCCAGCTGGGTCCAAAAAGAACCAAACTTCATTATTAGTATCTGATTTTGTCAGTTTATGTCTATACCAATATTTTAATACAGATGAACCACTAACAGTATGAGTTTGATTAACATCAGCACTTCCACTAAAAGGTAATCCAGACGAAGGAATGTAACTTCCTTGAGTATAAATCTCTTCTTCTCTTAAATCAAGTACATTAGTAAATGACTCTTGAGCAGTCGTAAGCGTATCATGTGTATATCTTCTTGACGCTAAGAGTCTACTTGATTTTGAACCTGAATCTATTTGAGCCATATCATTCCTAACTAAAAGTTAATGTAATTGAAGTTACAGGAGCTTGATCTCCCTTATATCTAACTATTACATATAATTCATTATCTGATGCATTTAAAATCATACCATCTGCATTTCTTATTGGCATTGTATATTCTGTACTACTAATACTTCCACCTGTATTACCATATAAATCTATTGCCGTTGTAAATGGATTTTTAAAGTTATCCGCGGCCACACCTGTTTCTATCACATTATCGGTTGTAGCTGATGCATCATATAATCTACAAGTACTTAAAGGTGAAGCTCCACTACCACTCGCTGAACTCTTATATATCATTCCTACGGCAACACCACTTGTTGTAGTATCCCAACCCACTAATGTTTTACCTACATCAACTGTCATTGAAGATTTAGTTCCACTTGTTTGGAATCTTCGTATATAAAATTTATATGTTCCACCACTATGATAATTATTTGGATACCAATATCTGTAAGTACCACCTGGGTCTACTAAGTATCCAGGTTTTACTTGTAAATCGTAAGTTCCTAATTGATTTATCTCATAAGTTGTAGTCCAAGCAGTTCCATTAAATGCTGTAACATTATCTAATAATTTTATTCTATAATCTTCACCAGTAAATGCTTCACTTGTTCCTGTTAAACTACCACCATCATATCCTTGTGCTCTACCATATATTCCTAAACTACCACTATCGGCAGGTTGTCCAAAATTACCTGCGGTATGATATGTGATAGTTTGAGTATCTAATGTAGATTGTGAACTATTTCTATTTCTTGCCTTTGTAGCTACTGTAAATGTTGTATCACCAACTCCAGTTTGATTTATATTTTCATTATTTCCACTATCAAAACTAACTGAAGCAGTAACTATAGCAATATCATTATATCTTGGTACTCCGCTATTTACTGGAGTACTTCCATCACTTTGAAAAACTTTCCCACTTGTCTGAATTGTTCCCCCGCTAGTTGAAATCACATCACCACTTATTGAAACACTACCAGCTCCTACTGAAGATGCTGCCATATCCACTAATGTGGTTGATGCTGCATACATTGGATTAAACAATCCTGTAATTTTTGTTGATACTTCATAAGTTGCATCTATTAAATAAGGAGCTCCACTTAAACTTCTTGATGTTGCAGTTAATGCTTTTTGTGCTGTTCCAACATCTGCTAATGTATTAGTTCCTATTGCAGAATCAATCGTATCTACTGGTGCCCAAAAATTATTTTTATCTGTTCCACTTACAGTTTGATATGTTGTACTTGAACCAGTTGCTATTCCTACTGCCAAACCATGAAAATTATAATATCCACTTGATGATAAAGAAGTCCAAGTAGCATTTGATGCATGATATTTTCGTGTTAAAGAACCAGTCATATCCGTTCCACCTACATCTGCTAACTTACCATCTTGATACGCTGATGGAATGACTGCTGGTTGTGTTGTTATCAATTTGTTAAGATTCATTCCATTAGATGTTCCAAATGAACTTAATGTTAAATCCATTCTTGATTGTGTGGTGTATGTATATGAAGATGATGGATTTGCTATACTACCTGTATCACTAAAAGATTGTGTTGCATGTATTCTAACTTTAAAGTTTGCTGCATCTCCACTTGATAATCCACCTAACCCAAATAGTTCTGTATCATTTGAAGAACTAATTGCTGTAGAACCACCACTATTTGAATCAAAATCTACATAATAAGTTGGACCATTATCGTGATATACCGAAATACCATTAAAAATTGTTGAACCTACACTCGCCCAATCTTTACCTACTAAATAATTTAAAGTTGCGTTACTTAAACCTGTATAATTTGTTGGTACATATCCAGAAATAGAATCAGTACTACCTAAATTAGTTTCATTAGTATCTACACTTGCAAATGTTTTTGTATTTGGAGCGGCGTCTGCTACATCTAAGGAATGACTTAACACTCCAGACATAAATCTTAAAATCTCACTCACATGAGTTGTATTATCAAAATTATTAAAATAACTACCATCTAAACTTTTTTGCCATAAATTAGAAGTTGGATATCCATTTTGTACATTATTAGTATAAATTGCTGTAGATGAAGTTAATGGTGTAGTTACTGCTAATGTTCCAGAAACAGTAGAAGAAGAACCAGTTATATTAAGACTACCAGTAATTTGATGTGAATCATCTAAACTATTACCCCATATTGTTGAACCACTTGCGTAACTTGAAGTCATATAAGTAACCGAAGAACTAACAATATAATTTTCAGCTATCACATCACCTTGAGTAGTAATATTTCCAGTAGTTGTTAATGAATCAATATAAGCATTTCTCCAATATTTGGATGTACTACCTATATCATATGTACTATCTACATTTGGTATAAGATTAGAGGTTAAGTCTGCGTTGATTGTTATTGAATCACTATCCTCATCACCAATCTGTATATTACCACCAAGTGTTAAGTCACCTGTAAGTGTTGAATTACCAGCAACCTCTAACTTACCAAAAGAACCAGTTGAAGTTACTGAACCACTAATATCACCACTTGCAGTTATAGCACCTGAAGTATATACACTTCCTGTTATTTGTAACTCGTTTGTAGTAGAATACGCTGACCCTGTTCTTACAAAAATTCCTAACTCACCATCAATCGCAGAAGTAGGTATATTAGTTAATGAACTACCTGAACCAGCAAATTCAGAAGCACTAAGTGCCCCAGTTGCACTCACCTCTCCTCCAACAGAAAGAGAACCAGTAAGTCCTGAACTTCCAGAAACTTGTAATGAACCACTAAGGATTCTATCTAACTGTTTTAATCCAATGAGAGCCATTCGTGTTCCTTATAATGTTCTTGTTGTTTTCTATCTTCCCAATAAACTTTCATTGACCTTGAAATATTCCTTTTATGATTCGAAGTTTTTGGTTGTTTCATTTTCTCAATCGTTTCTACTGTAAGTTTTCTATCCATCTGTGCACAAGACTTACATACAGAGTTGTTACCTACAGCTCTGTCAAATGTATCCTTTCTCGTGTAAGTAATCATTTTACGACAATCAGGACATCTTCTATTTTTTCTATTAGACCAAGATCGTTTTCTCATACTAATAAATATCAAAGAATAGTAAAAGAAAAGTGGTTAAGGGGATTTAAGAGTCAAATTTTCCGTGAGCTATTATCTCATCATCTGCCTCTAAAACATAACCAATTGAAGTTGTATTAACTTTTAACATAAAATTAACACCACTTTGTTGTACTTCCAAAGCATCATGTTCCATATATTGACCATTCATAAAAAATACAAAATCATTTTCACCCACTGCAGTCAAACCAGTTGGAGAAGATGCTGTTGTAGCTGTGAAACTAGCGGTCGCATATCCAGTTATATCATTTAAAGATACAGAACCACTATAACTTGCTGCTCTCTTTACATAATTCTTTCTTAAAAATTCATTTCTATGGTCTACATAAAGTTTTGAAGTAGCTGCACCATCCACACTTGCAGTAGCGGGTAATCCTAATACCTCACCATCACCACTAAAAGTTATATTAGCGGCGCTAGCCATTGTGGAAGTTGCTAATCCTGTAATTGTTTTGTTTGTTAATGTATCGGTAGTGGATGAACCAACTATATTGATATTACTACCAGCTGCATTATCTATAGCCCATCTTGTTTCACTATGGTCAAATACTAATTGTGCATTAGTTCCACCACTTCTACCAACTCTCAATCCTGCATCTTGAGATGATAAAGCAGTTGAACCACTAAAATTTATATCAATTATTGGATCTTCAACAACCATTGTAGCTGTATTTTGTATAGAAGAAGAACCTTCAACTATCAAATCACCATAAATTGTTACCGAACCTGTCATATATCCAGATGGATTAAGTGTCATTATTAATTTACTACCATAACTTCCAGTAGTATATAAATTTCCACCAGTTGACTCATCATACATGTACATATCTCTAGTTTGTACATCTCCATCCGTACCTGTATCAAATGAACCTGTTCCCAAACTAGCTAGTGTTAGATTTCCCCATTCTACATCATATAATCCAGTTGCGGAAGATGTAGTTGCAGAAGTTTTTGCAACTTGTCCTGCAGTTGTTGATGCTTTAGCTTGTCTTGTTAAATCAATTAATGCCATATTTTAACCTACGTTTTTCGGTTGTATTTTATATTTTAATAAAATTTCATCTCCAGAAGCTAATGTAATACCTCGTAAAACTCCTGAATCTAGTGTTTTTTTCCTCAACCTTAGTTTCTTATAATTATCAGCGTAATAATAATCTACTCCTGTTGTTCCTGTCCAAGACGGTTTATTAAATTGTAAAACTGAATTTACAAATAATTTACCTGATATTGGTCTAAGTTTATACCTACTAATAGAATATAAAGTACTTAAATCAAATTCTTGATAAGTTGATGTGGATGTAGATATATCAGAATATCCCCACACTTTAATTCTTTCTCTACTAAAATCTAACATCGCTCCCATAGACAAAACATCGTGTTTTCTTGAAGGTTCACCTAATATATTATTCATCCTAAAAGGTAAATTTGAACCAGATGCGTCTGTGAAAGTAAATTTATCTGCATTAAATTTTGACTCACTTACTGGAGCTACAAAATTTCGTATCGTACCCTTATATCCTTCTAATTCTGTTCTCATTTTATTACAGTGCTGTAATTTATTACTACATTATCTTCTTCATCTAAATTAATACCGCCTCCTGTATGTTGTTTATTTATACTGACATATCCAGAATTAGATGATGATATAAAAAAATCTTTTAAACTACTCGTGTTCTCTTGGTTACTAAGTGCAGACAAACTCATACCATTTACATTAACAATAACAGAACCATTTCTAACTTTATGTCCACTAGTTACTGATAAAGTATAAACTTGTCTATCTGGAGTTGGACTTGTATCCAATGATGAAGATTGTGAACCAGATAGATATAATGATTGATCTAAAAATGACGCACTTACATATCCCATAGTCACAACTGCTTTTGTATCTTGAGAGCTTGTAGGTTCTCCACCATACCTCATTACATACTGAGTCTCTCCACCAAAAATATTTGTAAATTCTAAATCTTGTATCTCTTGACCAACTGCAGGTGATATACCTCTAATAAAATCTGTAACTCCACCTAATTGACTTGAACGAGAACCACGAGTTCCTAAAATTCTAACAGTTTCACTTTTACTATCAGGTCTAAATACAGACGCTATAGAGAAATCAGATTCATCTACAATGTCCAATCTCTTTGGAGAAAAGTATTTAGTTGTAGTTACATAATCATTAAAACTTTCTGGAATCAAATATCCTCTAAAATTAAAAGTAAAATTAGTTTTAATAATTCTCTCTGCTTCAGCCATTTCAGTTGCGTCATCAAAACTATCTATGTTTACTTTAAATTTAAACTTACCTGGTTCTCCCCAATAAGCTCCATCACTATAATTTATCCTCTCTACTATAGAATTCATTTGTTCTATATAAGGTGTCCAAATAATAGCTTCATATGTCATAACAACATAATCGGGCATTGCTACAGTATAATATTCTTTTGATTTTAACAATCCTTGTTGAACATTAAACTTATCATAACGATTTTGTGTGGTATATTTTCTTTCAAAAGTATAAAAATTCTTTGGGTCATTAGCATCTACTTTATCAACTGCTATAGTATCATCTTTAGCGATAGTTGACCTTCTAAACGCTACCAATGGTGTAATTAATTGTCTCTTTCTATCTCTTAAATAACCACTTTTACGAATAGCTTTCCATCTTTCAGGATTTGCATACATAACAGGTACATCAACTGTCTCACCTGCTTCCTCTACTGTAGGCTTGATTACATTTGTAAAATAATACATTACTGCAGCATCGTGGTCCATCAAAGAAACAGATACATTCTTAACCGTATCGTTAGTTCTTTTACGTTCAAACCCACGATTGGGTACTGGAGTTGTCATTCTAACTCTTTGAGACCGTGCTATTGGTTTAGTCCGTGCCATACTACATAAATCCTTCTTTAACAACTACTCGTTTAGGTGTTATATATTTTTGAGTAGTAACTTTATTGTTAAATGATTTTGGAATCAAGTATCCATTTAAAGTTACATCAAATTCAGTTTTAACTACTCTTTCAGTATCAGACATCTCAGTAACATCTGAAAAACTATCAATGACTGTTTTAAATTTCATTTTATCTGGTGCACCCCAGTATGAACCTACACTATAATTTACTTTCTCTACTATTTTATTCATCTGTTCTGTATACGCTGTCCATATTATAAAATTATAAGTTAATGTCATATAATCTGGTAGAGTAACATTATAAAATTCATTTTGTGGTATTAACTTCTGTTGTGCTGTAAATTTATCATACCTATTTTTTTGTGTCCATTTCTTTTCAAAAGTATAATGTAACTTTGGATTGTTAGCATCCAACTTATCAAGTGGAATACTTTCATTCTTAGTCATACTTGTTCTTTTAAACATTATTACTGGAGTTAATATTTGTCTTTTTTTATCTCGTATATAACCAGTCCTTCTTACCGAAGCCCACCTTTCAGGTGAACCATACATAATAGGTACTTTTATTTGTTCTCCTGCTTCTTCTACTCTAGGTCGTATAACATTATCAAAATAATACATTATCGCTGAATCCATATCCATAAGACCTACAGATATATTTTTTACATTATCATCTGACCTTTTGTAGTCTCTACCTCGATTTGTTTCAAGTACTGGGGTAGGAGCGGTTGGCTTTTCTTTCGCCATTAATTAACTCCTTGTCTTATTCTTTCTATCTGTAAGTTTGACCTTCTGACTAAAAATGTGTTACACACAACCGACCAATTAGAATCTACATTACCACCTACTAATTGATTTTCATTTATAGAACCAATCTCAAAGTGTGCATAATTCCAATCAAATATATCACCAGGTTCTATAACTAAATTTAACTCTGTAAGATATTCTCTTTCTACCCAAAATTGTGCTGTCTGTTGAGCATCTAATCCAAATTCATCTGTATTAAAATCTATATCATCCGCTGAAATCATACAAGGTACTTTAACTCCTGCTAAATAAGTCTTACCACCTGCTGCTTCACCGTAAAGATTCGTTGTAGTATCTGCTACTGATATTCTATATAAAACAGCAGTTTGATTTATAATACCATCACCGTTTTGTGCACCACTCTTAGGGTCGCCAACTAATTCACGATTGATACTTGTAAATAAGCCTTGATCTCTTGTAGATAAGAACCTGCTTGCCATTATGTTATCCTATAAAAATTGGAGATATTGGTATTCTACCTAACTTATCTGACAAAAATTCTCCTTCATCTCTGTCTTTTTCAAGGAGTGCCCTTTTTGAAGTTTGTTCTAACATTTCTCTGAGTTGAGTAATTAACATCTCTTTATCAGCAGTTGCTTCACTTCTTAAAGTTTCTCCATCTAATGTAGTTTCTGAATTAGGAATAGGTATTGAAGCATATTTTCCTCTAACATGACCCAACAATTCTTTACAAAGTGCTAATCCATATTTTCTAATCCACGTTTTACTCGTATCATTAATCTCACCATATTTCATATTACCATAAGGTGCGTTAGAAAAGTCAGAGACTACTCCTAATCCTGCTCCTGAACCAGATGGTATACTTGTAGTTTTGTCATTCTTAACATAATAGTCAAAATAAACTTTAAATGTCTCTCCACTCGGATTAGGGAATATCCTCATTTTATTATCCACTATATGAAAACCATATGCGGATTTTCTTATCGTGTCATTCAATTCAATAGCTTGCATTCTCAACATATCTTCAAATATAGGCATCATTGTATAAGATACCGCTGGTGACATACTACCAAATCCAAAACCCGATATTAAATTTTGTGTACCATATCCAGTTGTTGCGTATGGGTCAAAAAATCTTTGAATAGCTGGTGTATTTCCATGATGAACTCTACGTATTTCAATAGCATTGCTACTTTCACTTACATTTGCCCATAGAGTATTTAAATCATATACTTGAGAACCACTCACAATATCTATCGAACCAGATTTTAAAGTAACTTCTCCACCTACTGGTATAGAAGCTTCTGTTCCATATTCTTGAGCTAATTCTACTACTCTACCCATAGATGGATTTATATTTCTATGTGTGTACTCACTTCCAGTAGACTGTCCCTGTAAGGTCATTAAGTTATCAACTATATTAAATTGATTTACTTGTGAAGAGTATTCCGCTATAGACTCTTCAAAACAAGCATAAAAATGAGAATCTTGTAATTCAACATCCATAATAGGATATCCAAGTCTTTTGCCCGCCCATATTGCAAAATTAGGTGCATCTGTTTGAAAAGTTGATTCATTGTCATAAAATCCAAACGGAGTACTACCACTTGCGGCCGAACCACTACCTGGCCATATTGAAGGTTGTGCCATTTAACTTTCTCCTATTTATGTTCTTGTTCATTATCGTGTTCTCCCATTGCTGGAGATATAAGTTTATTGTTTGCAAAATAATTAGTCATTTCTTCTCCAGTTGTATCACCTATAGTGTAAGTTTCAAACTCACCATCTATATCTTCAAATCCAACTACAGTTACTGCTTCCTCTACCATTTTATCATAATCTCCATCAACTTTTTGTCGTATGACTTCCAATCCTAAATTCCCATCTAAAATTGGAAACCCACCAAGTTGTAACTGTGCTGTTTTCCATTCATTTTTTGTAACTATATTATTAAATCTTAAATCATTTATATCATATTTAGTTTCTGTATATTTTCTTTCAGGAGAATATGATTCAAATCCTACATTACAACAAAAATGATATCCTAATTCTTTTGCCCAATCATCAACATCGTCTATATCTGTAATCGTTTTTGCTCGTGCACCCACTCTATCATATTCTTCCATATTTTCATCTACTTCACTACACCCACGAGTTTCTATACCATCATCTCGATAAACTATACCACACGGCATAGCTTGCATCCTCATTGGATGTCCAATAGTGGTAATCAAATCCGAACCATCACTATACTTTATTTTAACTAACTTTGTAGCCTTTTGTTTAGTTTTTTTAGCTACTCTCTTATAAGTAGCTTGATTCATTTCTGGATGAGCACCATCATAATCATCAGAATTCATATCAAATGTTTTGATTATATCACCCTCTTGTACTTCTTCTATTGGTTTTTGATAACTACCATCTTCATGATACATAGTTATCATAGTACCTCGTACTACTCCAGGTTTAATCTGTTCCATTATTTTTCCTTAATATGAATTATAACGTTCCTGCACATATTAAAATATTATTTGCAAAAACAAACGATGCATTTTCTTCGGTTATTCCCAAACAATACATAGTATGAATGCCTTCTACATTTTCAATAGATTCTAATGTAATATCTGCAACGGTATCCCCATCATCTTGATGTACAGTGTTACCTACTTGTAACTCTTGTGCTAACTCTCCTGTACCTTCAACGTCTTCACTTTCATCAATATTTTGTCTACCGATAATTTTTTCCATAGCTTCTACATTAGGAACTAACCAACCCGTTTCTTCTGATGCTCCATAAATTGGTTGGTCGTTTGTCGTTATTAAACTTACATCATCTTCAAAGTTTAATTTTACTATATCTGTTGCGTCGACCTCCGCTTCAATAACATCAGATATTGTACATACATTTTGTTCATTTTCACCAATATGAGCCATATCAAAATCTTCACTTGTTAGGTAAGTTTGTACCTTATCACCTTCTGTTAAGCTTTCTATTGCTTTTTGGTCTCCGTTTTCCATCGTGATCAATGTTCCTGCATTTAAATATGATTTCAATTTCATCAATATTCTCCAATTAAAAAATTGTTATAATTAGTCAGTAATAAATATCTATCTATGAAGTTTTGTATATAAAAACCATAACTCATATATATAATCCAATTAATTAGAAAAATAATTTGTCATATTTTTCTCAGAAGAAGTAAAATCGTCTTTATCTATTATATCCTTCAAAAATAAATACAAATTATGATTATTTTTCTCATTTAAATGATTTTTTCTCGCATCATCTTTCCCAACTTCTATTAATTTTAACTCTTTTTGTGACATAAATTCAAATTCTTTCTTTGAAATATCTTCATATAAATGTAAATTTCCCCAAACAACATTTTCTGGTGTATAATTGGGAAAACTTTCTGTAAAACATTTTAATAATATACATTTTTTATTATATTGTTTAATTACCGCATCAATTTCACGAAGTAATCCTCTATGTGTTGTTTCCATATGTGAATCATCATATAACATTTTATAATAATATCTTATAGCTTTTTGTAATAGTTTATAATCAAAACTTGTAGGTGGTATTCCATGACTATGTAAATATTTTTTATTATCTTGTATTTCAATAAAAGCGTTTTTATAATCAGATTCCCAAGTTGTAATTGGTAATTTAAATGGACTGGATAATCTACTTGGGTCTGTAATACAAAATATTATATAGTCAGCTTCGTTAATGTTTTCCATCATCCTTTCATACGCATGGAATAAACTCCAACCATTTTTTCCTTTACATAAAATTTCAGCTTTATATTCTTTACTTAATAACCATTGCCAACTTGGAAATGGATTATCTGTAATGTCTGATGCGAAACTATCTCCACAAAATGCTATTTTCATATATAACTCCTATTAAATAAAAAAGGGGAGACCGAAATCTCCCCTTTTTTTTAATTCTAAGCTTCAATAGAAACTTAGTGATCGTTACTATGTTTAAATCAATTAAACGTAGTTGACATCGCCTACGATAATCTCGCCATAGAATTCTGGACGAACCATCTTCTTAGCGTAACGAGTCATTACACCTTTACGTGGTGTAAAGTTCGAAGGATCGTAAACAAGTGGAGTCATTATCAACGGAACATATGGAGCATATACTGCACCTGTTTCGAGGAAGTTAGACCCGCGGAAACCAGCAAGAATTACATTCTCGGTGAAGTAAGGGTTCTTGTAAACAGTATATCTGTTATTAAGAGCACCTATCTTTTGTACACCCATTGCGAATGAATTGTTTGAGGCATCGCCATCTGAATCTGCAGCGTATCCTGGAATACTCTCGATGATGGTTGCTGTTTCAGGAGAAACAACTATAAAGTTTGCACCACCACGAAGGGTTTTCTGATGAATAGCATTAGAAACTGATTGTATCTTGTTACCTAATGTCTGGAACCAAGTTCCTTTTGTATAAGCAGAAGCATTATCGCTTGTTGCTGCCCATGCACCTGAATTAGCGTCGTATTCATATCCGACTCTTGCTGACCATCTTTCAGTCTTAGCATTTGCGTTAGCGCGTAACATATCAAGGATTTCTAGATCGATTTCCATTGTTACATACTCAGATAACATTGCTGTTAACTCAGCTTCAGCGTCAACACTATGATAAGCGTTAAGGTCTTGAGCAAGCTCAGGAGTCCATACAGCTTTTAACTTACGGGTTTTAGCGACGATACTAACTTGACGCAATTGAATATCAATTTCTGGAATTGAAAGATCAGTTGCTGGTTCAGTTGGTGTATCTTCGAAATCACCACGAGTTGAGTCTGTAGGTTGTGCAGAGTATTTAACGGTTAATGCACCGATAGTACCTGCAGCAGATTGTCTAACAACAAACACTACTTCAGTATCAGATGAACCTGATAGTTTTGTATATGCAGGGAAATACTCATCAAAACCAGAACCAGAGATTACCATTGAACGAACTGCTTCTGTGTCAGGACGTGTCATAGCTGCTGTGGATACTGTAATTTTGTTAAGTGAATTATCTGCACCAGTTGTTGTTAGAGAAGAAGCAGAAAGATCTGGTTCAAAATCAACATCAGACCAAGCAACTGAACCTGTGGTAAATGTACCTGATCCAACACTTGATGCGTGAATTGATTGAGCAGAAGTTTCTTGCTGCTTAGTTGAGTAGGCAAATTTGCCTTGTCCGTATAGGCCGCCTGTTGCGTCACCTGATGCGGAAGTGTTACCATACACATCTTCACCAACACTCATGCCTTGGTTAGCTGTGCCATACTTGAAGTCCAAATAGAAAATAAGACCACTTGGTAAGTTCATTGGTTGAACAGAAACGAATTCCTGTGCTGCCAATTCACCAAAGATACGTCTGACTAGAGGAAGTGCAACTCCACTCCATTCTTCTGTACCTGGACCACCTACGCGAGAAGATTCGTCAATTAACTGACGAGCCTGGTTCTCAAGTAGCTGAGCCATACTGTGTATCTTGTTTTCGGATTTAAGACCTTCAAGTAATCCTGTGGCTTCCCATTTCTGTACAAGCTTCTCAGTTTCTTTCCTGCGTTCTTGTACTGGGTTATAGCCACCCATTATTTCTTGAATTGCCTTTTGTGACATACCTTATCTCCTTAATAAGATTAGAGAATGTTGGCTAACTTCTGGAAACGTGCTTTTACATCTGAGCCTTCAGAAATTATTTCTTCTTGCTTTTCAGATTTTGTAGAAGCAACAGCTTTAGAAGCAGTGCCTTTTCTCGTTGATTCTTTAATTGTATCTGTAGAGGTTTTTGTTCCAAAAGATTCAGCCATAGTTGTAAATACCAACTTAACTTCTCTAAGGTTCTTTGCTCTATCAAATGTTTCAACTACTTTCATCTTCTGTTCATTGTTTAAACCATACGCACGGAAAAGTTTGTTGGTAAACAATAACTTAGAATTAAGTAGGTTGACTTCGTTCAATTTAGAACGAAGCATTTGTACGACATCACGATGCTCAGCTATATCTTTTTCAAGACCAGCTATTTTCGTTTCGAACGCTTCTTTAGATTCATCAACATCATCAGTTTCACGAAGTGCTTTGATTACTTCTTCAAGATCTATTTCTTCATCAACTTCTTCAGTTTCTTCAGAAACAACTTCAGCTTCAGCTTCAGTAGATTCAGCTTCTTCAGCTTCTTCTTCTTTAGCTTCTTCTTCATCATCAGCTTCAGTTTCATCTTCAGTAGTATCTTCAGCTTCAGCTACTGGAGCTTTTTCTGTAGATTCTTCTTTAGATTCATCTGTTACTGGATCTTCTTCTTCAGTTTCTTCATCTTCTTCGTCTGCTTCGTTGAGTTCTTCTTCAAGTTCACGGAGTACAGCTTCAAGGTCAAGTTCATCTTCTTCAGCTTCTTCTTCAGATTCTTCATCTTCAGGTTCTGCTTCTACTTCAACTTCGTCCTCATCTGCTGCTGGTGCTTCGTCTGCATCTTCTTCGCCATCTTCTGCGCCAACATCTACTGTACCGACTACTTCTTCTTCATCAGAAAAATCCATTTCTGGTTCTTCTTCAGCTTCAGGAGCTTCCTCGTCATCTTCTTCTGCCATATCATCTGTTACAGCTGGTTCATCTTCAACTTCTTCTTCTTCTTCATCGTCTTGTTCAGCGACTACTGCTTCAGCTTCAGCTTCTGTTGATTCTGCTTCAACGTCATCAGATTCTTCATCTGAAACTTCATCTTCAACTTCAGAATTATCTTCTGAAGATTCATCTTCCATTTCAGCTTGAATCTTCTTAGATAACATAGATTTCAAACGTGGTGTGAAGGCCTCTTCGAGTGCCATTTTTGCGTTCTGGAGTGCAGTTTCACGAACTGCTTTTGCATCTGCGATGGCTTCTTTTAATAAGTCATCCATTTTATTTTCTCCAAAAAAAGGATTCAATATTGTTATTAGTAACAATAATAAATTAATCAATTCGGTACACTATATGATATAGGACGAATGTCCCCATAGTGTATTTAGTTTAACATAAATATAAGATATAATATAAAAAACCTAATATTTTATGAAAAATTTAGTAATTTTTGTCTATTTCTTGCTGTTTTTTCTTATTTCTAAGCTGAGCTTTAAGATTTTTCTGTCTTTTTATCGCACTTGGCTTAGTATAAAACCTTCGTTCAGAAAGTTCCCATAGAATGCCAGTTTCCTTAATTTGTTTTTTAAGTTGTCTTATAGCCTTTTCTACGTTGTTATTTCTAACTTTTATTTCTATCAAATGTGCCTCTTTTATTTCCCCATTGCTTTAGTAATAGCTTGTCTTTTTTTATGTAAATACTCATCAGAATCATCTGTATCACCATCATTATCTATATCTTTATCTTCTCTATCTTCAAAATCATCTTCAGGTTCTACTTTACTTGGGTCTACCTTATCTAAAGCTTCATCTAAATCATAATATCTACCAAGAATGTGTCCCATATCTTCATACAATGCAGTCATTCTTTCTTGAAGGGCTTGTGCTTCAGTAGAAATCTTTCGAAATGAATCGGAGAGTGTATTCAATTCTTTCATATTACGATTTACTGTAATCTTATCAAACCATTCTTCTGTTTCTTGTAAAGCATGTTGACGAGAAGCCTTCGCTATAAAAGATAATGCTTCTGCTACACTTGTCAAATCATCTTCACGATAAATAGCTTTACCTAAATGACCAAATTTAGCTAATGATTCAAAAAATTCACCCTCATCAATCTTCTCTTCAGTCCGTCTACCAAACTTCTCATCTATTAGAGAAGATAATTTAATTTGTTTCTCTTGGTTTGGTTTAATTTTTGTTCTAAACATATCCATGTCTACCATAGATGGTTTGTTAACAAATCCACCTGCCATAATCCATTCGGATAATTTTATTCTCTTGTCTTTTTTCATTTTAACTCTCCTAAAATGACATTTTACCTTTAGGCATATACTTTCTAAATCTATTTGAAGCTCTATGCCATAGGCTTGTTAAAAAATCTTTTTCATACGCATGTGAATCTCTCACACTACCTTCTTTAAATGACCTCATTAAATCTAACGGACTATACTTATGTCCTTTGATATCGTTTATCATAGATTTAATTATTTTTTGTGAAACTTTACCCAACTCATCAGATAATTTCTTAGTAGCGGCAGCTGCTTCTTTAGCTGCTTCTGGTGAACTATACGCCATATTATGTACTGTCATCTCGTTAAGTTCATCTCCATCATGTTTAGCTATCATGTATTGACGAAATTTTCTTTCCCACTCATTCTTATTTTCAATGTTAGACATATGATTATTTATCCTCTAATGGAATTGATTGTAATTGGTCTAACCAAAGTTCAAAGTCTTTGCAGGCCTTTAACCAGGGATTGTAAACTTTTTGAAAATCTTCTTGTCCTTTACCAGTAAAAGAAATATCCTTACCGTGTTCTTTAGAAGCATAATCTCTGATTTTTTTCATATTTTTTCTCATCCAACTTTCATTCATCTTTCTGTATTGTTTTACCCAATCTCTTTTAATTGGTTCAATGACTTTATATGAATATTTTTGTACAGAACCTCTACGCTCTACTAAATTTTTTAATTTAATCATTATTCGTTCCTCATTATTTTATTGATAACATGTTCTGTTTTACAATAATCACCACAAGTTCTACCTTGTGTTTTAGTTGTTCTATCAACACCCTCAGACATTGGATACATAAAAGCTCCTTGAGTAGATGGATTAGATACGAAATCGAATGCAATAAGTTCAAAATCAGGTTGTACTTCCATTGTATCTGGTTGTGCGGCATCTTCAGCTTCATCAATAGCTTCTACTGAACCCATACCACGAGAACTAATTCCTAACTTAATACCTGATTTAAACAACTCTTTTAAAATATTACCACTTGGTGTTCCTAAAACTTCAACTGTTCCATACAAATCATCACCATTCCAATGCATTTCAGTTACATTATGAGATACATTTTGTAGATTAACTACTGAACTCTCTGGATGGTCTAATTCACCCATTGCTCTTTTCTCATCAATAAAATTTTCAGCATACTTTTTTGATTCTCTCATAAGAATCTCTTTTGGATATACTCTACCATTTTGATTTTTAGCTTCTGCTCTTTGTAATACACCTTTAACAATTAATTTACCATTGTTTTGTTTCATGGATTCATTAATTTGTTCAGGTTGTATTTCGAATGGTAAATAATCTACTATAAGTTGTTTCATTACTTCATCCTTTTCATTAATTTCATTAAGTCCATCATAAACCTTGTTACGTACTGTTTATATGACCTTGATACTTTATTAGCTTGTGTACTATCAAATTCCTTAGATAATGCTTGTACCAAGTCCCACATAGTTAAACGAAATCGTGACTCAGCTTGTTCTATATTCTTAACCAGTTTTTTATAATTGGTAGCCTCTGTTAAAATATCTGGATCTGAGGCCTCAAGAAACTCCTTCAAACTAACGGACATTAATACATCTCCCCTACACGTTTAGCCATCTTAACTAATCTTTCACTTATTTTGGTTAAAGCTCCTTTGGTTCGTTTCCAATACTGTCGAGAATCTACTCCCAATTCATTTTTCAAACGAACATTCATTTTAATACTTTTATCCAATTCATTCAACCTATCTCTAATTTCTCGAATAGATTGTCCAATTTTTTGTTTAGGTGATAAAGACTCATCATTTCTGTAATCGTGGTATTTACCTTCAGTTACAGATTCGGCTGGATGTACTACTGGTAACATTGTTGGTTTTATACTAACATGTTTCCAAGCTTCGGATGGTATATTGTCTTCCATATATCGTTGTGCTGCTGCTTTAGAATCAAATACCGCTCTAACACCACCATAAATATTTTTAGGTACTACAAGTAAAAATTTTTTCGTCTTAGCTGCCTCTGCTAAAGTGAACCCAATTAAATCTGCCATATGTTTCTTTTTCTTTTTAACATCTGATTTTTTCGTAAAAGCATTAGGTGTATTATACCCAGGTACGTTACCTGTAACAGAAGCCTCATCTAATTCTTTTAAGACTTCTCCTACTAACTTACGAATTAATTGTCTTAGTTGACTTTCGCTTATGGACATTCTTTATTTCCTGTATGAGTTCATAGTACCGCATCAACTTAGTAAGATTCTCTTCACTAATTGTTTTCTTACTAACTATTGTATCTGCTTGTTTAATAACTTCAGATAACTTTATCTTTGTAACTTCATCATCAATATCTGGTAACAAAGTTGTCAATTCTTTTTTTATTTCAGTTACTTCACCAGAAACATATTCATGTAAATTATTTGTATTAGAAACATTATTAATATAATTTTTCAATACACGTTTCTGTCTTTCATTTAAAGTAGAATACTTTTTATTAAATTTTTCTATCATTAGAGTATATGCTAACAGACGAACATCTTTATCCTCACCAATTACACCAGTTGCAGTTTCTTTTTTAACAACTTTACTTGAGGATATACATTCTACTAGATAAGAATGAACATCTACATACTCATTTGGTACAAGAGTTTTATCTGTTGCTTCATGTTCAAACAATTTATAAATTGAAGCTAATCTTTTATAATTTGGAATACGAGTTGCAAACAATTCATTAACATCATAATTGTTTTTAATCTCTTTAATTAAATTATATTTTTCTCGTCTTAATATAGAATTTGCTAGCTTCTGACGAGACTTCACAACTGCCTCTACTAACTTAGTAGCTTTCTCTGTTGTGTTATATGTTTCATTTGTTAGAATATTATATAATTCTAATTCTTTACCAAGTTCTTTATCTTTATTAAAAAACTCTTTAATGACATTAACAGCATTAGAATTTCTATTACTAATAATGTCCGCTGTTACTTGACGGGTCAATACTTCAAATAATACACCCGTATTTTTAAGCTTCGCGTGCCTAACTTTTTTTGACATGAATCACTCCAATGTATTTACGTTATATATAAATATAAAACTTACAAAAAAACTTGTAAATGTTATTATTTATCTACTTCATCCTTATATTCTTTTTCAATCTCTTCGGATTCATTAATCAATTTGTAATCATTATTATTAATTAAGTTATTTTTTAATTTTTCAACGTGTGCTAACGCTAATTTTTTACCATATTTAAGGTTTGCAGAGCCATCTTTCCTCATTTTATGTGCTCCAAGTGGGTCTCTACCTCTCGCTCCACTGTCTTTTCCGTATTTTCCACCCTCTTTTGGTCTACCAGCTCCATCAAATCCACCTTCTGGAGCTCCACCTTTGTCATCTAACTCATGTCCAGTCCTACCAGATGCCATATCTGAAGGTGTTCCTTGTGCTTCACCACTCGCTGCAGGGTCATTTCCTTCATCCTCTATCTGTGTGCGACGGAATCTTTGTTTAGTATCCCATATAATTTTATTTCTTTGGTCTTTTATTTCTTCACTTGAGAAATTAAATACATTTCTATATACCCAATCTGTAGAAAGAATTCCTTCTTGCATTATTTGTGAAGCAAGTGTTGCTTTCTCATTCCAAAGATTAACTTTTTCAGTTTCATAAATCGTAGATGGGTTTGTAAGTGTTAAATCAAAATTAACCAATTCTTCATCTGTAAACCCTTGTGCGTATAAATGAACTATAGCTATCTTAGTTAATTCACTAACAGTAATTCTCTGTATTCTTTCGATAGTTCTCGCAAATCTTACATCTTGTGCCGCTAATGATGCTCTCTCACCAACACCTTCTTCAAATCCTAAGAAAGTTCTTGGTACTCTAAGAGAAGCTACTAATTTATTTTTTAAATAATCAATATCATCAATGGCTTCATAAGTTAATCCAGGTGTAGTTTCAATTCTCGTTCCACTATCGCCACCACGAACTGGTAAGAAGAAATCTTCAGTAATATTCTGCATATTATATTTTAAATTATAATCACCTGTAGATTCATCTACTACAGGAGCTTTTTTCATTTTATTAATTATCTGTTGCATATATTGGTCTACTTCCGCTGGTGGAATGTTTCCAATATCAATTTGAAATATTCTTTTTTCTGGAGCTCTCATAATTCTATGAATCAACATAGCATCTTCCATAAGAGATAATTGTTTCCAAGTCTTTCTACCACCTTCAATCATAGACTTACCATAAGGAAGATAATTTGAATCAGAAAGTAATCTAAAGTGTGCTACCTCAAAATTCTCATATTCTTTTTTCTGTCCAGAGTGTCGAGCCATTTGTCCTGAAGAACTCATTGTTTCTAACATAAATTTAACATATTCTGGATTTTCTTCATCTAATCCTTCTATTCGAGAAGTATCATAAACTGACAATGGTGTAACGTGATGAATACCATATTTAGGATGTATATCTAAATGTAAGAAAAAATCTCCATACTTACACATATTTCTAATCCACGACCATAAATTAAATTCAATATTTAACACATCATAAAATAAATTAGTTAATATTTGTTTTATATTATCGTTATCTGTATGTATAGCTAAAACTTCACCATATTCAGATTTCATTGTTGATTCATCAGCGTAAACATCAAGAGCAGATGCTATAATTGAATCTGCGTCCATTGTTTCATAATCTTTAAACAACCCAAGTCTGGTGGCTTTCGCCATATCAGCATCACCATATCCACCATAGGTGTTAGCCCCATGTAATCGTGTATACCTATCAACTAACGAATGTTTAGCTATATGTTGTGAATTAGTAGTATCAACTACTTTTAATTTACGACCACCTATATTTCGAACTACCACGTTCGATGAAAATAGTCTTTTTAATCTTCCAAATAATGTTGTATCTGCCATTATATCCTCTACTTAATTAACCAGGTTAAATCTTCTTTTTTGTCACCTACATCCCATTCCCAACTATCATTCTTATTATTTGGGGTGTAGATAGCTTGTGAATTTATTCCACTAATTGTTTTTTTAGCTAATTCTATACCTTCCGCTCTTAATCTTAATGCGGTTTCTCGAATCCATAAAGCTGTACCAAAAGAAATAACAAGGTCATCATTATATCCTGTTAACGCTTCAGCTCTCTGTCCGTTATATATAAATACAAACAACTCATCAATTAAACGAGTAGAATATACTTTTACTAGCTTTTCTCTAAAAAATTCTTCTAATTTTGATACCACAAGAGGTCTTGTTTTCGCTGACATTGTAAATCCTGGTATCATTTTCTTTTCATCTCTATAAATCTTGTTACTAACTTGTTTAAGAGTATCAACATACAATAAATCCTTTGACATATAGAATAAATTATCATAATCCCTATCTATTGCTTGTTGTATAGTAGCCCAACCAATATTATTATTCTCAATTACAAGTAATGCATTATTATATTCAGTAGCGACATTAACTAAAAGATTACCATAATCTCTTGTAGACATTCTACCTTTATATTCTGCTACTTGTTTACAATCATCTATATCTAATACATGAAATGCTGAATAATCAGTTGAATCTCCACGTGCTACGTCCGCTACTAATACATAATCTCTTGTATAATTTGGTTGTTCCCATATCCAAAGATTACTATCTATTCCTCTCTTTTCCATTGGTTCAATACACATAGTTTGTTTATATTCTTCTAATATACGACCATCTACTACAGATTGTCCTGAAGTAATAAAATCACAATCACATTCTTGAGCTGCTCCAGATGGACCTAATAATTTATCCTGAGACTTTCTCCATTCTTTATTTCTATCTGGATGTACTGTCCAATGTAACTTTATCGTGTTCCAACTATTCAATCCATCTTCTGCATCAGTCCAAGTTCTATGAAACCAATTACCAACACCATTTGGTGTAGAAAGTGCAATACATCGTCCACCTAACGCCAATGTTTGAGATGCAGCTGTCCAAATTGTATCAATCTTATTAATAAAAGCTGCCTCATCAAGTATCAACAATGACAATGCCTCTGAACGACCAGCTTCGTCTGAACTTGCTACTGCTTTTATCTGAGAACCATTCTTATATCTTAACGATAACTTATTATCCTCAATACAAGTCTGTTTCAACCAAGTAGGTAAATTAGCATGCATCACACGAACCTTTGTTACCAAGTTTTTTGCTACCTCTTGTTTAGTAGCGATTACCAAGATATTTTTATCTTGATAAAAGGTCATAAACCATAATGCATAACCTGCTGTCAATGTACTAATACCTAGCTGTCGAGCTTTCAATATTACATTATAATCATTTTCTACAAATTGTTGTACAGTCTTTTCTTGAAAATCGAAAAGGTCAAATAACATCTTGCCTTTTTGTGGATGTTGTATATAACAATACTTTCTCATAAAATATACTGGATCTTGAGCACATTTCATGAACTCGGTACGAATTGCTTGTTTTAATTCTTTTTTATTATCTGACATTACAGTATTGAGGTTATTTGATTAATGACAGATGTGATAGCATAGGATAATACTGCCCCATATCCAAAATATAACCATTTATTTTCATACCAACTTGGTTTTACTAATTTCGCTTTTTTTGTTAATAACTTAGTTTCTTCTTCTAAAATTTTTATTTTATTGTCTTGTTCAGAAATTGTTACACTATCCTGTGCAATATTTTCCTTATAAGTAAGTATCAACTCATTTTGTAGAATTACAATTTTATTTAAGGAATCAGATTTAATCTCTAATTCTTGTATATTAATTGCTATATTCTTTGCTTCTTCTTCACTTAGTGTTACTTGACTGAGTAATGTTGATACAAAAAAGACTAATACTAACCATCTCATTATTTCTTAGCGAACTTTCTTAAAAAATCTTCTGCATCTTTAGAGTTAGCAATCTTTTTTCGTTTAGAACTTGTCTTTTTAACTTCATTAATTTCTTCCTCTATTGATTTAGCTTTTTTCTTAATAGCTGTTGCTTCCTTTTTGGATTTAGCTATCTTTTTAGTAACAACTTTTTTCTTCTTAGCGGTTGTTTTTAACTTTTTATCAATTGCTTTTACTTTACGTTTTTTAGCAGAACTCGCTTTACCACTTAAACCCAAGATACCTAATATCATACCTATGAGTTTTACCAAACCTTTCATACTTACACCGCCTTTTTAATTTTAGCAATATATCGAGTAACTTCACCCTTATCTAATCCGAGAGCGTCAATTATACGAGCTAATGCCGCTATTTGTCTCCTACGATTTAACTTAGCGTCTTTTATCGCCCCTACCGCTCTATCCAAAAAACGTTCTATATTAGCTGGTAATTTAGTGTCCAATTTTTCTATATCACTTTTTTCAGCTTCTTTCATTGAAACTATTTCTTGACGAATTAAGTCTTTAAGTTCCTCTAAATGCATTATAATTCTCCAAATTATTGTAATTTTATATAAATATCAATTAAATAGATTCTTCCAGTTTTTGTAAATGTTCTTCCGCTTCTTTAACTAGATTAGCCATTGCTTCCGTATCTCCCTTCCACTTTTCACTATCTACTGAATACCCATCTGGTCTAACTTGTTCAAAAAATTCTACATAATCTTTAGAATTTTTCCATTCCTCTATTGATTGTTTTAAATCTTTTATATAAGCTAACTTATTCTGTCTAACAGTTTCTTTCACATGCTCTTGTTGTTTACCAGCGATAGCTATTTTATTATCTTCTTCTACCTTACAATCTAAACATTTATTAAATTTACGATAATACTCACTATCAATTCGTTTCTTCATTATTCTATCACATTCTGGACAGAACCAAGGTGTTCGAGCTTCTTTTAAAACTTCAGATATTTCATTCTGTTGTTCTCGCTCTTCCCTTTCCTTTTCTTTAATCTTCTCAGAAAACTCCTTATCTACACCACCTACGAAAATCTTCTTTTCAGGGGTTTCTCCCCTCAAAATTGATTTAAGAGCTTTATTTTGTCTTTCCGTTTCTCTACTATAACCCATTTTTTCTCCTAACCAAATTTCAAACTACCAATTATTTGATTAATTGGTGCAAATGCTCCTGTAAATTTATAAATATTTCCTTTATACTTAAACACTATTCCTTCACTTGGAACAACTGCGTCTAATCCACCAATTTCTTTTAGTTTTTCTATTTGTATTTTTAAATTCTTTAATTTATCTATATTACGTTTACTCTGTAATTCTTTCATTGACTTAATAACATCTTTTCTAATCTTCGAAACAGTTTTATCAGGTGATACTGCTAAGAATCCACTAATGTTTTTCAATATCTCTGAACCGACCTCAAAAAATAAAACTTCAAAAGGTTTAATATTTTCCTTTGATATTTTTGTATGATTTTCTTTATCTGTAGATAATACCCAATCTAACCATTTAGGATCAGATTTAAAATCTTTTTTCATTTGAGATATCTTATATGTCTTATCAAAAAACGCCCATCTATTTACTAAACCTACTAAATGATTATTTTTTAAATTAAAATCAAATTGTTTAGACGCATTAAAAATATATTCTTCCCAATACGCTCTATGATACTCTCCTAAAGTATCTGTACTTCGTAACGCATACTGTTTTTGTAATGTATTTAACTTCTTTAAATACTTAGCTTTCTTTTTACTAAAGTCTTGAGATTTTGGAACTGTTAAAAAATTAGGTTTACCAATTTTAAACATCTTCTGTATATGATTGTTTGTTTGTTTAATCATTCCTGCCAACATACGAGCTGAATCTCTTGGTTGTCCAATTGGTCTACCACTTTTATTATACTCTACTGTACCATGAAACACTATTTCAGATATATCATAATCAATAATATTAGCAGTTTGTGGAAAAATAATCTCTAAATTCATCCATTTACTACCATTACCAAATATCTTTTCTTTTTGAGGATCTGTTAATCTACCTATCGCCTTTTCTAAATCCGTCATAGCTCCAATGAATGCCTTTGCTATATTCCCTCTACCAGAAAAAATACTCTTAACTCCTTTTATCGTAGGAGCAGCTTTACCGTGATTTTTCAAATGACCTTTATTACGAGCCGCTCTTAATTCTCCATCTACCCAACTTACCATTAAGTTTTGTCCATCAAGTTTCTCTGTAACATTATCTTCTCTATCTAACTTTCCACCTAACCCATCTATAATTATGTTTCTCAAATCCCCAAACGTTAAATTATTATCATCAAACGGATGTGCCATATGTCCATAAGCTCCACCTTCTACTAATAACTCAATTTCTTTTTCTAAATTAAGAACTTCCTTTACATTTTTACGAGATTTTTTATGTGGTATAACTATTGTTTGTTTAACTCCCTTTTTTCTCATATCCAACTTAGCATCAATTGCAGTAAGTGAATCACCTTGTTTATCTTCCTTTGATGTAAGTGCTAAATTTTTCTTTCTATCTGTATTTTGATTCTTCCCATCTACTCCAAAACCTACTGGTACTTCCACATCAACTCCTGTAGTCTCTTTACCATCTTTAGTAAATCCTAACCAATCTAAAACTTCAAATCCTAATCCATCTATCACATATGAAATATGATTCTTATATGCTTTAATTGGATCCTTTTCTCCAAATCTTTCACCATACGCTCCTGTACCTCTTTTTCCATAAGCAACAGCTGGTACGGTATCAGTCTTTGATGTGTAATCAAATCCTGGGTCAATAGCTTTATCTCCTATCATATAACTTACTACTTCCCATCCCATATCACTATAAAGTTCATCAACCCACTTATTAACTATAACTTTATAATCACCAAAACTATTATAAAAAGTTGGAGGTCCATCATCAATACCAAATGCTGTAGTGGTAGATGCTTCGTTTAAAAGATTTGGAATAGTGTCAGGGTTATTAATTAAAAAATCATCTATTGATTCAAATAACTTTTTAAACTTATTAGTCATCATATTATAAACACCTTGATCAAAGTAACCAAAGAATTTTTTAAATCTCCGTTTTCTATCATCTTCGTATTCTGGTGACCCAAGTAATTGTCTCATAGAAGTTCCACTAACTTCCATACCTGCGGCCTTCATTGCAACGTGTGGTGCTGTGAGAATATATCCACGTTCTTTAAATCCCACCATACTATCCTTATTCTTTTTATAATCATCAAAGTATGCACCAGATTTTAATCTACCAGCATCTTTTTTTCCAACAACATAAATTACTGCAGTTGTATCTTTATCATATCCCGTTAATGCGTCCTTTACACCATATAAATTTTTCTCTTGACTAATCTCACTTTTTGGAATACCCATTTTTACCATATGTCTAACTTTTTCTTTAAAGTTCATTGGGTGTCTTGGTAAGGATTTAAGATTAGATGTAACTATATAAACATCATCAACTTGTGTCTTTAACCAATCATAAGTTTTTTTATGATGAGGACCGAATGGTTGAAATCTACCTGGATATATACCAACAACTTTTTTGATTGTGGGTGATTTTTTTTGAAGAGCTTTACTTACCTTACGACCAGCCCCTTTTGGAAAAATTTCACTAACTTTTTCATAACCACTCATTCTATCAGTTTTATTTTTCTTTACTTTTTTAGAATCTGGTGAACCATTAATAATACCACCACCAGCATCTAATCCAATAGACTCGTTTTTCTTTAATATCTGTTGTTTCCTAATCCAATTTTTAGCAATTTGACTTTTAATTGGTTTATTCATAAATACATTAATATATTTTCTTGTTAAACTACCAAATTTTTTCTCAATTTGTTTATCATTTAATGTTTCATTATTTTTAATTTCAATAAAATTGTTTTTAAATAATGATTTAAATGCTCCACGATTTTTCTGAACATCTTGCCATGATTTCTTTAACAAATTTGGTGGTAAAATTCTATCTCGTTCTTGATTTCTTTTTTGTGCCACCTCTAATGAAGTATCAACAAAAATCATATAAGTATCATAACCAAGTTTTTCTAATTCTACTTTATCACTTTTAACATTTTTCCACTTATGACCTGTACCATCAATAATCATTCCAAGTCTACCTTTTTTATATAATTTCTTTCGTTGTTTAGTTAGACTTTTCGAAAAATCTCGTAAACCACTATAATCTTTATCTGTAGGGTCTGTAAGTTGTTTGAATAAATCATCAGGCATTTTATCTAAGTCTGTACCGAATCCGTATTTTTTTAACAAATGTTTTAACTCTTTATCCGAGTTAACCATTTTCATACCACTCATACTAATATTCACACTATCGGGCATACCAAATAGTTGTCTACTAACAAATGTCTTACCACTTCCTGGACCACCTGCTAAGAATACTGCTTTAAAGATACCTTTATCCTCAACACCTTCTTTTAATTGTTCTGATTTATTATTGAAATCAAGATTGGAATCTTTTGTCATTCTAAATTTTAAGGCTGGTCTACCATTGATTAGTAAATCACCTTTTTCATTCCAGTCTATTTTTTTAACTACAACCTTTTTATTTTTAAACTTACCCATCTTAACAGTATCACCAACATTAATAGGTAAATTTACATCCTCATTTAAATCTTCAATAAAGGGTTTAGTTAACCATTCTGTTAATTTGTTCATTATTTAAGACCAAATGCTGCACGTTTCTTTAATGACTTTAATCGTTTCCGTAATATCATACCCATTTTACCACGCCTCTTTATAGCGGCCTTTTTCATAGCTTTTTTCTTTTTGATTTTCTCTTTGGCAGATTTTTGAACGCATTTGTTTAATGGTTTAACAAACTTTTTATTTTTAGGACAAATAACTTTCTTAAAAATCTTCTTACCTCTAATAACTCGTTTAAATTTAAGTTCTGATAAAAAAGCTTCCATCATAGTACTAAACTGTTTTGTATCAGCGATATCTTCCAAAGTTATATCTTCAAAAAATCCATTTTCATATGCTTCTTGAATAACTTCTTCTAATTCATTATAGGTTAACGTATTATTAAAAGCTTCTGGTGATTCTTTTATTGCTTGCTTTAATTCTTTTACACTTATTTTCATAATCGTGGTGTTCCTACTGCTTTCCATAATTTTAAAATTAGATTAATGAGTTGTTTTACATTCATCTTATTCATTTTTTCTTTACTTGAATCGTTTACCTTATCCCATACTTGTGCCATCATACCTGCTGTCGTAGCATCTATGAGAGTTCCACCAATTTTTGTATGTTGTTTGTTTTTTACAACATCAAGAACTTTTTTAATATTACCTTGTGGTTGTATCTCTTCACTTACAGAACAACAAGTTTTTTCTTCTTTACAATTATCACAACAATCTTTAGATTCTTTAATAGTATTTTTATTTGATTTTAAATACCTCGCTGCTAAATATTTTTCTCTACTATATTTAGCTTCTGACCATTTTTTCTGTAAACTTTGTGGTAATTCTTCTTCTTTTAATTTATTATTAATAAATGAAGTAACTCTACGAGCATCTACAGGACTTATCCTCTTATATCTAAATTCTTCGAGTGTTTTCATCCACTTCTTTACTTCTTTTACAGTAATCCTTTTACTAACACTTTCATTTATGGATTCATCTACTGGCATTTTTATGATTTGGTTCATAGATTTTTCCATATCTTTTACAATAGATACAAGTCCAGTTCGTTTATCAGTTACATATCTATCTGCCATTCCCCAATAATCTGATTTCATAAATGTTTCAATTTTTCTTATAGCACCCTTTGCAAAATTTAAAGATGTCTTAAAATCTTTTTTAACTTTTTCTCTCTTTGGATTTTTACCTTCAGTTACGGATTCTTTTTTAGAATAATCAGGATCTAACTTTCTCATCTTGATTAGAATATCACGGACTCTTTCTCTATCCAAAGTATCACCTTCGAATTCAGATGCTCCATACTTCTTGAGATAAACCGATAAGGCTTTGTTTATATCCCCAACCTTCAAATCCCTACCTTTCTTATCAGGATAAATACCTTTCTTTCCGTAGAAATCACCCATGTATTTGTAAAATGACATTAGATTTTCTTTTATTACAGTTTCATTTACTGATTCAAATTTCCATCCTTTTTGTTGTGCCATTTTATCTATTTTTTTCCAATCACTACCCATTGTGCGTTCCATTCGTTTCCAATCTCTTGGGTTAGTTATTGCCATCTGCTTAAAAAATCTCCACATACCTTCCCAATTAGGTTCAACATTAATAGTTCTAGCTTCATTTATGGATTCTTTTTTCAAACGACTTTTTTCTGCTCTACCTCTATTTTTTGATTCTGCTTCAAATCCCACTATCTTTCCACCTTTATGTGAAGCATCTTTACCATCTCCATTACCATAAGTACCTTTTTGACGATTATATTTGTTTAATTCTGCTCTATATTTCTTTGCTTTAGTAGATGAACCATATTTTTTGTATTCTGCCTTGTAATCTCGTTCTTCTTTTACATCTGGTGTTCCTGATAATGTATATCCTAATTGTTCACCATTTTCTTTTCTAGCTTTTTCAAATTTCTTTTTATCACTGCCTTTTAAATCTCCACCAAAACCTTCATCTGTAGATTCCTTCTTTGTTTTATCATACTTATCTTTAATCTTACCTATTTCAGCATGTGACGCTTTTCTTCCCGCAGCTTGGACAATTTTGGTCATTCCTTCTTTTCCGTATTTCTTCACTCCAGCACGGTACATAATACCACTTTCTTTTAAGGATTCTTGTTTAAGATAAGACTTAATTAATTTGATTAAATTTTCTTTTTTCACTTTATTCGGTAATCCCTTGTGTTTTGTTTTAGCGAAATCTTTTGTATCTTTCTTCTTCATAGATTTAGCGGCATCTTTTACATCTTTAGATACCTCTGAACCTTTTAGTTCACCTTTATTAAAGGCGTGAACCATACCCATAAATCTTTGTTGAGCTTTAGACTTAGCAGGCATTATATCTTCATATATTTTGAAAAAGCTATTGCCCCATGAATATATCCTAACATCTCTTTTTTATCTACTCCCTTAAAATGTGGACTTTTCATAACAACATTATAAATAGCTTTAGGATTTTTGTTCTTATGTTTCATCACTAACCCCTGTAATATATCTGCCTGGTCTTTCGATAAAACACCCATTCCACCTTCATTTACGGATTCTTTTTTAAAAAATCTTTTTAATTCATTCGTACTATATTTTTTTCGAAGATCCATCCAAACCCTATTGGGTAAAGTTTCATTTACGGATTCTCTTAATCCCATTCCTTTTTTTCTTAACATACCAATTCTAAACTTAACTTGGTCTAACTCAGATGTAATTTCATCTTCATCACCACCTTTAACTGCTATAAACAAATCTTGTACATCCGTTGCTAAATTTTTAGTTTGAATTTTCAAAAATGAAAGATTCATCTTACCTTCATTTACGGATTCATTATTTTTCTTTTTCTTACCTTTGGCCTTATATCCACTAGCAAATGCAGCTCTCCTTTGTGCATCACTCTTGAATCCCTCCAACTCAATACGAATCATTTCTATAAGTTTTGATTTTTTAATCTTCATAATTATTTTCCGTTATGTTTTATATCAGTTTCTAAAAATCCCTTTAATACACTCTGTTTATACAAAACATTATAAGCATTCTCTACTTGTCCTTTTTTCAAATACTTAGAAACTTCAGTAACTATTCTCTGCATACCACCCTTTAATTGTTTACGTGTCATAACACCATATCCAGGTATTTGTATCTTAGCGTCAAGTGGAGTATCTACACCTTTCTTTGGTGCAGTAATTTTAGCTTCCTTCATATTTTTCATTAAAGACTTTAAGCTAATCATACTGACAATGCCCTTTTATACCATCCAAATATAAATCGTTCTTGTTCGGGTTTCTTGTTTACTAAATCATAGTAATGTTTTAATCTGTAACAACGAACTCTATCTAATTCAGGTGTATGTTTTGCCAAAGCAGCTTTTGTACCTGGACCGAATCCACCATCAACTGTTAAATCACCACCCTTTGCATTAATAGCTCGTTGTAAAATCTTTACGGCAGTTCCTCTACCTTGATTCACACACATATCAAAAAAGATATGTTTTAAATCATCAGGTACATCATCAACTTTATTCTTATCCCAATAATCTCTTTTGTAGATTTCTTTTGCACCATCTTCTGTTAGGTTCTTAATATCTACGTCAGGATAGAATCGTTTTGCTATGCCAAAATTAGTTTCACCACCTAAATCAGTCGGGTCGTGAACATATCCACCTTCGTGGTCTAGTGTTATTTGTATTATTTCATCAAAAGTTGTTAACATTTTATTTAAGCTCCGTCCATTTTTGGGGATTCGAATGACGCGACCTATAATACCACTTATTATCTTTAGTATTCCAAATATACGCATATTCTTCTCCCATATTCCATTTTATTGAATCTCTATTTTTAAATTTTTGTATTGAAGAAGTTTTCTCACCCCTGTCACGACCATAAAATACACTAACATCTTTTTCAGGACTATTAAATGTATGGTCTTTAGTTCCTTTTATTTTTTTGTTAATAGAAGAAATACCAGCTTTACCAAGTTTCAATAAATCTTTTACTTTAACTGTATTAGAATAATGTTTTTTTAACATTTTACCTGTATATTTAGGATAACCATCCCAATGACCGTAAGTAGATACTATTTTACCATTTGGTCCTTCCATACCCATTATCCAACGTGTAGCTTCATTTAAGGTAGTTTTTTTATTTTCTTGATGTCTTTGCTTTACTGAGTCTAAAGTTGGTAAACTTTCACCAAAACTCCTACTCCAAGCATGTTCTGTGAGTAATTTTTTGAGCTTAATCATGATATATCCTTATACTTTAAGTGATGGTCACTATTCTCTAATAAATAGTGTTCTATGTATTTTTTCAATTTATTTTTAATTTGATATTACCTTTACTTTATATTTTTTTTCAAAAGATAGTGCATCTTTCTCATCATTAACGATTGGTTGGCCTTTTATGTTCAAACTTGTGTTTAAAACCATAGGACAACCTGTTTTTTTATAAAATTCTTTAATTAACCTATAATATCCTGGATTATCTTCGTGACTTACAGTCTGAACCCGTGACGTTCTGTCAATATGACAGATTGCTGGATATTTGTCAGGATACTTACAATCTGCTACAAACTGCATAAATTGTGATTTTCGTGTAGGCATATCGAAGATTTCGTGTGCGTGTTCTTCCAATACACTTGGTGCGAATGGTCTAAACTCTTGTCTATGTTTGATTTTATTTACTTTATCTTTAATATCTTCACCTCTTGGGTCAGCAAGCAGACTTCTATTACCTAATGCTCGTGGACCATATTCAGCTTTACCATTTGCTACACCAACTATGTTACCCTTGAGTAATTCTTTACTCACTTGAGTAACAGGGTACTCACCTTGTATCTCATGACCCAAAAAAGCATTAGAAAACTCAATATGTTGTTTAGTATAATCTAAAATACACCCAAGAGAACTACCAGCATCTCCTGGATTTGGTAATATCCATAAATTAGGATAATGGTCTCTTGCTATAATTGAGTTGGCTACACAATTTAATGCCACTCCACCCATATAAACACAATTATCCGTTTCAGGAACTAATCTTCGTGCAATAGTAAATACTTTTTGAATTTCTTCCTCACATATCCATTGAACATTCGCTGCTATATTGAATTTCCAATCATCACTACCATCATCAGGGTAGTATTCTGGATTCCAATCTAAACAACCTCTATGTAAATTGTTCTTTAAATCAATCGGTTTATTAGAATGATTAAAAAAGTCTTTACGAATTGCATTCTTTAGTTTGTGGTCTTGTGTTCCCCAACCAGCCATTCCCATAAGAATGTATTCGTCCTCTTGTGGTTTTAATCCTAATCGTTGAGTCATAGCTGAATACCACAAACCTAATGAGTTTGGATAACTAATAGAATATCTTTTTTCAAGATGATTACCGTGAGCATACCAAATAGAAGCACACTCCCATTCCCCAATCGCATCAATCACTACAATACACGCCTCATCATAAGGACTTGTAAAGTAACCAGCTGAGGCATGTGATTTATGATGTGATACATACTTGATATTACTATAAATGTTAAATTTCTTTAAATATTGAGATGGTATATTAAATACATCAAACACCTCACTATACTGACCTGCGTAGAATTGTCGTGTCTTTTTAAGATATGGTCTTTCAAACCAAACTACCTTATCTGGTTTACCATAAGATAAAGCTTTATCCATTATATCATGATTCAAGTTTGGATCATTTTTAATTTTTGAATATCGTTCACTATGTGAAGCAAAAACAATTTTATTATCTTCAACTACACAGACCGCCGCGTCATGATTCAACGCATTAAGACCTAACAGTCTCATTCTATCTTATCACCTATCACATATGAAATACACAAACGATTAACCTCTGTACCTCTATTTAACTCTTTATATTTATCTCCATCTGTCTCTAATGCAAATATAACACAATCACTTGGTTTCAAATTATTTTCTTTACAAAACTGAAGTTGTTTATCCTTCCATTTATTAACAGTATAATCTGATGGGAAATGTGATAACAATTTAGTACCAAGATGTGCTGATAAATGACTATACTGATTCCATTCATTCATAATATGTATATTGTCATCATAATACTTTTTCGTATATCTCACACCACCACGTAATCTATTAGAAAGATGAAAACCTTTACTTAAACTAAATGTTATATCTTCAATACATCCGTACTCTGTGAAATCAAATTCTATACCTTCACCTATTAAATAATAAGCACAATCAATCAATACTGGAACACCAAACATTTCACATTCTTTTAATAGTTCTCTCATCTTAGGATGTTCTTTACCATAATCTGAAAATGGTAAACTAATAACTACTGCATCATTTGTATTAATTCTATCATCTTCTATATAACACCACTTATGAAACTTTTTCCAATTTGCTTTATGATAAAAGAACTCTCCTTTGAAACATCTAAATCTTTTATCATGATTTCTCATCCAAAAACTATCAAATGTTTGACTTGTTCCATGTACATAAGACCTATGTTCATACTCATCTAATCCAATTAGGTTATTTAACTTAGACGCCTTAATATATTCATCAAATTTATCAGTAAATAATTTTCCATTATTAGGAAATGAATAGTGGTCTGTAAGAATAACATCAGTTAAATCCTTTAACGACTCTTTCCAAAAATCAATTACCTCTAAATCTGGTATTGCGTTTCCCCCTCTATACTTTTCTGTTATATTCATTTTACATGTCCCGTTAATTGTAATGTATATCTATAACCAGCTCCTATGTTAGCTGCCATATGTTCTACCTTTCCTTTCCACCACGCATAAGTTCCTGCTTTGTAATCCACAATTGGATTACGGTCTACTTCAAAGTAATGACCACTTCTCCAATCTTCCATAAACAATAAAACTCTTTCTATCTCATCTAAAGTACAATTAAACATTTCTGAATATTGTACATACATATCTTCATGTGGTGGTAATATAACACCTGTTTCCATTCGATAATAATTTACTCCTACATCACTCCAATTAAAATCTTTTTCTAACCACTCTACTATTTTAGATGTCCAACTTGGTTGATTCTCTCCATGTTTACACATCATACCAGTAAATAATTCGTTTGGATGTGTATATCCTTGACCTCTCCACCATTCCAAATCTTTTGGATTATTAAATGGTTCTTTTCTATAATTTAAATGTTTATATTCATCGTCCCAAAATGGTTCTATTTTTCCTATTTTCCAATTATTCATCATATAACCTCGTATGTGTATACTCATCTGTATCATAAATACTTCTATGTGGTGGGTCGTTCTCATCATACTCACTTGAACTAATATAATAAAAAACTCTCAATGCAGTTCTTACTTGATTCTTAGGACAAGTTAATTTTTTTACTGAATGATACGGAGATTCTTTTTTATTTTCAAACATTATGAATCTATTAAACATTGGTGCTACTTCATCAAGCATCTCCCCATCTCTTGATTCCCAATATTGTTGATGACCGCCCCAAGTTTCTTTCCAATCTGGATTTAAAAATAACATACAAGTTAGTTTTCTATGTAATCTTAATCTATCATTCCAATTAAAATCATGATGTATTTTTAAATCTTTATCTTTTCTAAATCTACTAAATCCTGCTCCCACTAAATGTGGATCTGGCATCAAACCTACAATACCTGTAAGTTGTTCTAACTCATAAATGAACTCTCCACTATGTAATAAATCATAAGTTATTTTATGTGCAGTTTTTGTATAAAACAAATCATTATATTCTTCCATAGCAGAACCAGCTCTACTGAATAATGTCCATCCACCTCTTGGTGCATTCAAACATTCATCATGTAATTCTAAACAAGTTTTTTCATCTAAGAAATTATCTACATATATAAACGGAACAGGAGATTCATCCCATTCTCTTTTCTTATATATCATTTTATTACCTCTAATATACTATTTTCTAAATTTTTTGTCAATTGTTTCTTATTTCCATATCCCATCATCAAATCATAGTTATATTTTAATGTAGGAATCATCTCAAGATATAAATTATGTAATTCCTCAATAGACATCTTATTAAAACCCATCAATAAATTAAAAACTTTTTCAAATCTCTTATCATTATCTTCTTCTTCATCATAACTCTCATCCCAAAAATCTCCAAATGTTTTAAATCCTATACTTCTCATATGTTTTAATGTATATGGACTACCTAAAACTATAAATGGATGATAATGTATTATAGGTTTATAAACTTTTTCTGTTATAATATAATCATCTTCATAAAAAAACG
>Ga0207989_1000047_pt1 | contig 68668 bp, 65 predicted proteins | sample ETNtaG_7_FD_185777 | JGI IMG/M metagenome (GOLD analysis project Ga0207989, IMG submission 185777) | Marine microbial and viral communities from oxygen minimum zone, Eastern Pacific Ocean - ETNP201406SV65 (SPAdes) (version 2) | ecosystem: Environmental > Aquatic > Marine > Oceanic ... | reverse complement strand
CTGGATAGCAGTGCCCACCGTGTGGCTCTGCAGTGAGGCCGCCCAGAACGTGACCGGCCGGGTATTTGACGTGCATGGCAGCCAACTGGGCATAGCGGAGCAGTGGCATCTCGGACCGACCGCGGTCCAGCCCGACGACCCCGCTGACTTGACTGACGTGATGGCCGGTCTCATGGCCGACGCTCAGCTCAACTCCGACATGCGGGGGATGCCGGCCGAGGGCCCGGGGCGACCAGGCCGGGGCTTGTAGGGGGCCAGCCCCCTGCTAGCGCCTGCCAGCAAACCCCACCAGCAGGCGTCCAGGACCACCATGAGCATCGACTTCAGCTTCACCCCTGAGCTGGAGGAACTACGCGACCGGGTACATGCCTTCGTCGACGAGGTCATTAGACCGACAGAGATCGAGTTGGAGAAGGCCGAGGGCAGCCAGCGCCTCGACACCCTCGTCTCCCTGCGGAAGCAGGCCCACAAGGCCGGCATCTGGTTGCCCCACATGCCCGAGGAATGGGGCGGCATGGACCTGGGACACGTCGAGTTGGCCATGGTTCAGGCAGAGGCCGCCCGCTCCTACTACGGACCCTGGGTCTTCAACTGCCAGGCCCCAGACGAGGGAAACATGCACACCCTCCTCCACTGGGCGACTGACAGCCAGAAGGAGCGCTACCTCAGGCCACTCTGCGACGGCCGAACCTGGTCGTGCTTCGCCATGACCGAACCGGAAGTGGCCGGTTCAGACCCAACCCTTATCCGAACCACCGGGTACCAGGATGGTGAGGAGTGGGTCATCAACGGTCACAAGTGGTTCATCTCAAATGCCCACAGGGCTAGTTTCGCCATCCTCATCGTCCGCACCGAGGACGACCCGGACCTTCCGCAGGCAGCCAACACGGCGTTCCTCGTCGACCTACCTCACGATGGCTGGAACGAGGTCCGCCAGATCGAGACAATGCACGGCTCCACCGGCCACTCCGAAATCCTCCTTGAGGACCTGCGGTTACATGAGTCCCAGATGCTCGGAGGTCGCGGCCAGGGGCACCTGCTCGGCCAGTACCGCCTGGGTCCGGCACGTCTGGCCCACTGCATGCGCTGGATCGCCCAGGCTGAGATGGCCCTCGACATGATGGTTGCCCGCTCCCTCGAGCGCTTCAGCCACGGTTCGGTTCTGGCTGAGAAGCAGGGAATCCAGTGGATGATCGCCGACTCCACGATGGAGCTCTATCAGTCCAAGCTGATGGTGCTACATGCCGCGTACAAGATCGACCGGGGTGAGGATTTCAAGTCGGAGGTCTCGATGGCCAAGCACTTCGTGGCTAACAGCCTGAACCGCATCATCGACCGCTCGATCCAGGTGCACGGTGCCCTCGGCTACTCAACCGACACCCCCCTTGCCCACATGTACCAGCACGCCCGCTGGGCCCGCTTCGCCGACGGCGCCGACGAGATACACCAGATGCGCATCGCCCAGCGGACCATCGCCGCCTACAAGGACCACGGCAGCACGGCATCCGCCACAGGCGGTCTGCCCATCTAACTGGATCGAGCCCGGCTGGGTCGGGTACCGATTTGAGACCCCGGGGTCAGATCATGGGGTCACCGTGCACCTGGCCGGGTCACGAGCCACCGTCCACGTCGTGGCCTTCTCCACACGGGTGGCACTCCAGAGCCAGGGTCACGTGGGAAACCCCCATTTTCGCAAGAGACCCCTCCAACTCGGCTCCAACCACCTGCGCTTCGTGGAGGCTGTCTGCGGCCACCACCACGTGGGCACTGAGTGCGACCATCATTGAGTCCACAGCCCAGACGTGCAGGTGGTGCACGTCGTCGACGCTCTCATGGGATGTCATGGCAGCAGTCAGTTCGGTGGTGTCGACTCCGGCAGGTGTTCCCTCAAACAGGATGCGGGTTGTTCGGCTGACCAGCCCCACCCCGGACCACAGGACCAGCCCGGCAATCACGAACGACACTGCGGGATCAACCCAGGTCGCATCCCAGAACACGACGGCAAGGCCGGCTACGAGCACACCGAAGGAACCGGCTGCATCGCTGAGCAGGTGAAGCGCAGCTCCAGAGATGTTGAGGCTCCGGTCGCCGCTGCGCTGGAGCATCCATGCGCTGCCGCCGTTCACACAGAGACCGACGACGGCCACCGTGAACACCCCCCACCCCGAGACCTCGGGCGGGTCGCTGATGCGCCGTGACGCCTCCACGAATATCCAACCTGCAGCAACCAGCAGCAGCACTGCGTTCAGGAGGGCCACCATGACCTCTGCACGCCTCAGACCAAAGCTGTACCGGTTGCTTGGTGCCCGGGACGATAGAGACATGGCAACCGAGGCGACCACCAGGGCGAACACGTCGGATCCCTGGTGGACCGTGTCGGCAAACAGGGCAAGGGAGCCGAACAGGACCGCACCCGCTACCTGAACGACCAGCAGCACCCCGTTTGCCGCAAGCGCCCAGCGCAGCACCGGCCCCGCACCGGGCCTCCCGTGGGAGTGGCCACTGTGGTCACTCCTGGGAGCGCTCACGACGGCTCATACCCGGCCAGGCCAGGCGCGACCCCCTCGACGGCCACCATGCCAGCCCGCTTTCCTGTGCTCATCGGACCAACTGTATGGTCGGGTGCACGCAGGACCGGCTAGCAGGCCTGCCGAACCCGACCCCCAGGAGCACGCAGTGACATCTCCAGACCAGGTAGTTATCGCCGAGGCTGTCCGAACTCCGATCGGCAGGCGCGGTGGCGGCCTCTCCACATGCCACTCCGTTGACGTCCTGGGTGCAGTCCAAAAGGCCCTGTTTGACCGTTCCGGGGTCGACCCACTCGAGGTCGGCCAGGTTGTAGGCGGGTGCGTAGGCCAGGTTGGCATGCAGTCCATGAACGTCACCCGTACGGCATGGCTGACCGCTGGTCTGCCAATTGATGTGCCCGCAACCACGGTTGACACGCAGTGCGGCTCCTCCCAGCAGGCCACCAACCTGGCCTATGCGCTCGTCGCCTCCGGCACCGTTGATGTCGCCGTTGGCTGTGGGGTGGAGTTGATGAGCCGGGTCAAGTTCGGTGCAACCACCCCCAGGGATCCTGACTCCGGCCTGCCGATCAACCACAACTACTTTGAGCACTATGAGTTCACCACCCAGTTCGAGGGTTCTGAGCGAATCGCCGACCAGTGGGGAATCACCCGCGAGGACTGCGATTCCTTCGGGAAGATGTCCCAGGACCGGGCGGCTCGGGCATGGGAAGAGGACCGTTTCGGAACCCAGATCGTTCCCGTTGAGGCTCCGGTCATGGACGAGGACGGCTCCCCCACGGGCGACACCACCACCATTACCCGCGACGAGGGCCTCCGCGACACCAGCATGGAAACCCTTGCCGGTCTACGCCCAACCGGCCGTGAAGACGGCGTACACACCGCGGCCACCTCGTCTCAGATCTCCGACGGAGCCGGGGCACTGCTGCTGATGACCGCCGCCAAGGCCGAGGCACTGGGAGTCACGCCGATCGCCCGGTTCGTCGACACATGCCTGATCGGCTCCGACCCGGAACTCATGTTGACCGGGCCAATAGGCGCCACAGCCAAGTTGCTGGCTGACAACTCGATGACAATCGACGACATCGACGTCGTGGAGATCAACGAGGCATTCGCCTCGGTGGTTCTTGCCTGGGAAAAGGAGTTCGGGGCCGACATGGAACGGGTGAACCCCAACGGCGGCGCCATCGCCCTCGGTCACCCGCTCGGAGGCACCGGAGCCATTCTCACTACCAAGGCCGTTCACGAACTGCAGCGCACCGGAGCGGACCACGCCCTTGTCACCATGTGCTGCGGCGGCGGCATCGGAACCGGGACCCTGCTTCAGCGCTTGTGACAGCAGTCTGACCCGCCTCGCCTACTCCCCGAAATAAGCCAGGTGGACGGCCTCCAGCTCGTCGCCCTCGGGCGTCACCGCCACGAACCCACCCCCGGCCACCTCAGACGGCACCAGGGCCAGCGCCAGGTTCGAACTGTGCTTCGGGGACCACACCGCCGACCGCACGGTTCCCACCTCTTCGCCAGTACCGCCAGCACCGCCAGCGTAAACCGGCCACGGGTGCTCGCTCGGCACATCCAGACGCTCACCCGACAGCAGCACCTTCACCAGCCTCCGCGCCGGGCCCCGCTCACGCTCGGCCAACAGGGCCGCCTTGCCGACAAAGTCGTCCTCGCGGTCGAGGGACAAGAAGCGCCCCAGCCCCACCTCCAGCGGCGAGGCGCCACCGCCACAGTCGGTTCCATACGAAAACAACCCCGACTCGATCCGCTCATCAGACATTGGCCCACCGGGGTGGATCCCATAGGGCTCACCCGCCTCCCACACGGCCTTCCACAGGTCGTTGCCGCGTGAACCATCGGTCAGGAACAGTTCGAACCCGCCCTGTCCGCTCCACCCCGAACGGCACAGCACGAAGGGGATGCCGTCGTGCTCCACGTCTACGAATCCGAAGAAGGGAACGTCTCGCACCCACTCGCCCAACATGTCAACCATCACATCCTCGGCGCGCGGCCCCTGCACGCCCAGCGGCGACACGTCGGGTTCGAACACCCGGCAGTCCAGGCCCCGCTCGGCACCGACCGCCTTTATCCACAACAGCAGGTCGCTGTCTGCGATGGAGAACCAGAAGCGGTCCTCGGCCAACTTCAGAATCATCGGGTCGTTGATCAGCGTCCCCTCGTGGTCGCAGATCGGTGCATAGCGCACACGCCCGACGGCGCACCCGACCATGTCGCGGGCCGACACGTACTGCACCAGTTCGAAGGCGTCAGGCCCAACCACCTCAACCTGGCGTTCGCAGGCCACGTCCCACAGCGACACACGCTCTACAAGCGCCTTGTACTCGGCATCGGGGTCCCCGAACGACTCCGGCAGGACCATCTTGTTGTAGACGCTCGCATACGTCATCCCGTGTGCGGACATCGCCTCATAGAACGGTGACTTGCGAATCCTGGCCCCCAGGCCAATCGTGAAACTCACCGTTCAACCTCGCTCTCATCGTGTCGGTAGTGCGGCGCCGCCGACGCCTCCAGCGGCGTGTTTCCGAGGATCAGGTCGGCTGCCTTCTCAGCGGTCATCATCACGGGAGCGTAGATGTTGCCGTTTGTGAGGGTCGGCATGACCGAGGCGTCGACCACCCTCAGGCCCTCGGTTCCGTGTACCCGCATTGACCGCGGGTCGACCACTGCCATGTCGTCGGTTCCCATACGTGCGGTGCACGAAGGGTGCAACGCTGTCTCGGCGTCTCGCCTTACCCACTCCAGAATCGCCTCGTCGCCCTGCACCTCGGGCCCGGGTGACAGTTCGCCACCGTTGAACTCGTCGAAGGCCGCCTGACCCATGATGTTGCGCGCCGCCTTGATTGCCTCTGACCACTCGCGACGGTCCTCGGGGGTGGACAGGTAGTTGAAGAGCATCCTGGGCTTCTCAAACGGATTGTCCGACCTGATCCTGACCCACCCGCGGGAGTTAGAGAACATGGGACCGATGTGGAACTGGTAACCGTGGCCGGCAGAAGGCACCGAACCGTCATACCGGATGGCGATCGGCAGGAAGTGGAACATGAGGTTGGGCCAACCCACCTTCTCGTTGCCACGCAGGAAACCTCCCGCCTCGAAGTGGTTTGTGGCGCCGGGCCCACGCCGGAACAGCCACTGCAGCCCGACCCAGGGGCGGCGCCACATTGCCAGATATGGCGCCATCGAGACCGGTTTGGTGCATGCATACTGCACGTACACCTCAAGGTGGTCCTGAAGGTTCTCGCCCACACCCGGCAGGTCGACCAGCTGCTCGACCCCGGCGTCTGCCAGAACCGCAGCAGGCCCGATGCCGGAGAGCTGAAGCAGGTGCGGCGTGTTGATGGCCCCACCGCACAGGATCACCTCGGCGGCTCGTGCCACGCTCCTGGTGCGCCTGCCGCGTCGCTGGTGCTCGACCCCGACCGCCCGTGTCCCCTCAAACAGAATCCTCGTCGCCTGTGCCCGGGTAACAACCTCAAGGTTGGGCCGGTTCAGCACTGGGTGGAGGTAGGCCCTCGCAGCCGAAAGACGCCGCCCTCGATGGATGTTCCGGTCAAATGCGTTGAAGCCCTCTTGGCGGTAGCCGTTGACATCATCTGTCAACGGGTGCCCGGCCTGCTGTACCGCCTTGAAGAATGCCTGGAACAGCCGGCTGGTGGCGGGTCCACGTTCGAGCACCAGGGGGCCATCACCACCGCGCCAGTCGTCCTCTCCGGCCAGACAGGTCTCCATGCGCCTGAAATAGGGAAGACAGTGGGCGTAGTCCCAGTCCTCACAGCCGGGGGTGGCAGCCCACCGGTCGAAGTCCATCGGGTTGCCCCGCTGGAAGATCATGCCGTTGATGCTCGACGAACCACCCAGCACCTTGCCGCGTGCGTGGTAGACCCGGCGGCCTCCCATCTCGGGTTCCGGCTCGGACTCGTACCTCCAGTCGTAGAACCGGTTGCCTATACCGAACGAGAGGGCGGCCGGCATGTGGATGAATACGTCCCACCGGTAGTCGGGGCGGCCAGCCTCGATCACGAGCACCCGGTTCGAGGGGTCTGCGCTAAGGCGGTTGGCCAGGGCACAACCGGCTGACCCACCGCCGACGATCACGAAGTCGTAGTGGCCCCGGGCCTGCTCACCCACCTGTCAACCTCCCCCGACCAGTCGTCACGAATCCGCAGAGTCTGCCCGATCCGGAGCGCCGGTGTGCCAATCCAATAACAACAGGCTGTGTACATAGTTTCGTACACAACTCCAGTCACATCATGTTCTCTGGCGACATGGCAAGAACCGTTTCAGTCCGCCAGTTCAGAGCTGAACTGTCAAGCCTTCTCGACGGTGTCACACGTAGAGGCGAACATGTCGTCGTGACCAGGAACGGACGACCCGAGGCAACCCTCGTTGGCATCGACGAGTACGAGGCACTCGAGGAGACAGCAGAGATCCTGCCCGATTCCGAGACCATGGCCGCGATTGAAAAGGGCCTCGCCGACTTCGCCCGGGGTGACTTCACCACACTTGCCGAGTTCCAGGCCGAAATGGACGCACGACAACCCGACAACACATGACCCGCGTCGTGCTCGGTCGCCGGGCACGAAAGGACACCGAGGCCCTGCCCTGGCGGCTGGCAGAAATGGTCATGGAGTCCGTTGGACTCCTCGAGCGGAATCCCGATGCCGGCAAGCCTCTTCAGGGGCGCCTCAGGAGTCTCTCCTCTCTACGAATAGGTGCATACCGAATCATCTACCAAGTCGTCGACAACGGTCACACCGTGAGGATCCTGACAATTCGCCACAGATCGGTTGCTACGAAACGGACCCCCGCCGCCGAGCCGCACACACGGCCCCTAGGGTTTCAGGTGTTGTGAAGAGGCTCTCAGAGTACCCAACGCCCCTGAAGCCCCTTCTGCGGGGCGTCTCACACCGCTCCGCGTTCACGGCTGCGCTCACCCTCGCTCCGATAATGATCGTCGTCGCCCCCGGTGTCTGGCCCCGTTTCATCACGGCCCTCTACAGCCTCTCAATCGTGGCCCTGTTCGGGGTCTCTGCCCTCTACCACCGGATCGACTGGGGCCAGAGGGGGCAACTCATCATGCAGCGCCTCGACCACATCACGATCTTCATTGCAATCGCAGCCACCTACACCCCGGTGGCGGTGTTCGCCCTCTCACCCTGGGCCATAAAGGTCGTGCTGCCGGTGGTCTGGGGAGGAGCCCTGATCGGTGCAGTCGTACGCCTGCGATACAGGGATGCCCCGACACCGCTTGTCGCACTCCCCTATCTGGTGGTCGGATGGAGCCTCCTGCCCGTGGTGGCCGATGCCTGGCAGAACCTGGGGGTGGCCGGATTCGTGCTGCTTCTCATCGGGGGCCTTCTCTACACCGCTGGCGGAATCGTGTTTGCCCTACGCCGCCCCGACCCGTGGCCCGACACGTTCGGCTTCCACGAGGTCTTCCACGTGCTCACTGTCGTGGCAGCAGCCCTCCACTACGTGGCGTTCGCCTTCATCGTCCTTCCGAAGGCCGCCTGACGTCTCTGTGAGGAACCGCTCAGGCACCTAGGGAAACCTGGTTAGATAGCGCCCCGGCTCCAGGCCGCAACGTGGTCAGGAGCATCCCTCGGAGGCATCAGCGGATCAGGCTCCGGAGCACCGACCGCCACGCCAAGAGGCAGGACACCCGCCCAGACGTCGGCCTCCATGTCCTCGGCATCGTCGACGGGTGGCCCCGTACGCACCTTCATGGAGCACTCCTCGAGCGACAGGGAGAGAACGGTGGTGCCGCGCACCTCCTTGTCGGTGTGGGGTCGCAGAACGGCCATCCGGCCGGGCAGCACGTGGTCGGTCAACTGGTCAAGAGCAGCGACCTTGTCATCCCAGTCGGTGACCTCGGTTGCGGTACCGAACACCACCACCGAGCGGTAGTTCATGGAGTGGTGAAACGCGGAGCGCGCCAGCACCAGGCCGTCCAGCAGGGTCACGGTCACACACACCTCGACACCAGACTTTGCCGTCCGCAGCAGCCGGCTGGCCGGCGAGCCGTGCAGCAGCAGACGGTCACCAAGCCGTGCGTAGAGCATCGGGATGACAACCGGGTGGGCGGCCCCACCGTCACCGGCAACCAGGCCGACATGGGCGATCATGCCCTCGTCGAGCACAGCCTCGATCGCATCCCGGTCCACAACACCACGTTCCGGAACGCGGCCGATGTCCGTCCTGTTTCCCGTCGATTCTCCCACAGTGACCTCCTCAGCCTCTCTCTGGCTGGATTGGCTAACCCATCGGCGAGAGAAGGTAGTCGCCGCGCTTGTCATCCCATGCCATCGCGACAAGGTCCCTTGCGGCGGCCGCCCTGCAGAACTGCAGGAAGCCGCTGTAGCCGAGGGCGCGCTCGCTGAAACCCTCGTCCTGCCTGCGCAGTTCGGTCTTGAGTCCCGACATGGCCACACCCTTCTTTCGGCCGCCACCGGCATCGGCAACCACCGACACCAGCAGGTCGAAAGCCGCCTGGGCGGGACCGTCACCTGTAACCAGGTCGACTTCGGGGTCCCGCTTGGCCCCCACCAGCTCAACGACCCTGCGGTCGGCCAGGTGACGCAGCAGCTCGGTGAAGCCACGGAACCCGTGGTCGGACTCGGTGAACGTGGGGTCGATTCGCAGGATCGCCCGCTTGAGGGTCGAGGCACGTACGTCCTCATGCGACCCCTGCATGCCTGCGAGCGTGGAGATCACCAGTTCATCGAGGCTGGGATCCTCGACCGACGGGGCGTCACCGGTCGGTGCCTCAGACCTCGAACTGTCCCTACGGCTGGCCTCTCGGCTGGCCTCGACACCCTCCAGGCGGTCGTAGAACAAGAACTCGTCGCAGGCCGGCGGCAGCAGGTTCGAGGTGGAGTCACGCACCCCGATGCCGATGACCCGACGGTCCAGCTCACGTAGCTTCTGCACCAGTGGCGTGAAATCACTGTCGCCCGTGCAGAGCACGAAGGTCGTCACGTAGTCACGTTCGAAGGCCAACTCAAGAGCGTCCACGACCATCTTGATGTCGGCGGCGTTCTTCCTGGCGGCACCCATTCGTTGCGGTATCTCGACCAACTCGACCTGATGACGGGTGAGGTGGCGGCGGTCCTCGTCGAAGCCGGACCAGTCGGCGTAGGCCCGCCGGTAGACGACGCGTCCCCTCTCGGCCATGGCGCGTGCGATAGGAGCGAAATCGAAGCTCTTCAGCCCGAGGCTCTCCCGTGCGCCGATCGCCAGGTTCTCGTAGTCAAGGAACAGGCCCATCCGTTCCTCATTTGCATCGGTTCTCATGGAACCAGTGTGCCCGCAGGAGCGACAGATCCGCGGACGACGACGGTCCTGCCTTCAGCGGGCAGTCTCAGAGGCTGGACCGGAGTGCTTCGATCAGGCCATTGGCACGTGGGTCACCCGCCATCCCGCCTCCCATCTGGTTCATCACATAGGCGAAGCCGACACCGCTTTCCAGGTCTCCGAAGGCGATCGAACCACCGGCCCCGGAGTGGCCGTATGACTCACCTGTCAGCATCGGGTTGACCTCCATGTCCCGCATGAACCCCAGGCCCCATGAGCACTCGGCCACGAGGCTCAGGTCCGGACCCCTTGATCGCTCGGAGCGGACGTGACGCACCGTGTCATCTGTTACAAGTCGGATTCCGTCGACCTCACCGACGGTGGCCGCGTAGATGCGGGCAAGAGCGCGGGCTTCGCTGATCCCGTTGGCCGCCGGCATCTCGGTGGCGTGCATCTCCCGTGTGTTGAACGGGTTCTCCGGGGCTCCGAACGGGATCGTCCCATCCATGGTTAGCGCTCGAAAGCCCATGGTGCCCGGCCCGATCACGGCCATCATCAGCTCCAGTTCCTCCTGGGTCGCCGGTGGCGGCGAGTTGAGGAGCGTGGCCACGCGACCCTCCTCGGATTCGGGCAGGCCGATGTAGGACTCAGCTCCCAACGGCCCTGCCACCTCCTCGGCCAGGAACGCACCCAGGGTGCGGCCGTCTATCCGCCGGACGATCTCGCCGACGATCCAGCCGTAGGTAATGGCGTGGTACCCATTTGCCGACCCCGGCTCCCAGAGCGGTTCCTGGGTCTCCAATGCCCGTAGAACCGGTTCCACCGCCCAGATCTCCTCCAGAGTCAGCGGCGTGTCGAGCGCGGCCAGCCCTGAACGATGGCTCATGCACTGGGCAACGGTCACTGCCTCCTTGCCGCCGCCGGCAAACTCCGGCCAGTACCGCGACACGGGAGCCTCGTAGTCGAGCAGGCCACGCTCGTAGAGCATCGCCGCACATATGGCTGCCAGCCCCTTGGTGGTCGAGAAGTGCAGTTGCAGGGTGTCGCTCTCCCAATTCCGACCCGATGCCTGGTCGGCCAGGCCTCCCCACACGTCGACAACGGGATCGCCATCCACGTAGACGCAACAGGCCGCACCGACCTCGCCGAACTCGTCGAAGTTCCGCTGGAATGCCTCGCCCACCCCCGTGAAGCCGTCCGCTGTGGTGCCGTGTACCTCTGTCATGGTTCTCCTCGCTGGGTCCATACATCCCGGGAACGTCTCCACGTTCCCTGACGGTCGAACCTATGTGCCGAGACCCCCACCATCCGTAACGGGCTTCTCGACACAGCGGCCCCTGCCGACCGGCAGGTAACCTTCCGGACCGGTGTGTCCGTCTCAGGAGCACCTGGCCTGACGAGATGGGAGCCCGACAGTGAGCGAACAGGTGCCGACGCTGGCCGACTTTCGCAGCGACACCGTCACACGGGCCACACCCGGGATGAGGGCGGCCATTGCCGCAGCAGACGTCGGCGACGACGTGTACGGCGAGGACCCGACCGTGAACGCCCTGCAGGACCGCATGGCCGACCTGACCGGCAAGGAGGCCGCCCTCTTCTTCCCGGCTGCGACCCAGAGCAACCTCGCTGCAGTGCTCAGCCACTGCCAGCGCGGCGACGAGTACCTGATCGGACGCAACTACCACATACTCACCGACGAGGCGTCAGGAACAGCAGCCCTCGGTGGAGCTGTCCCATGGCCGATCGAGACCGACGAGGGCGGTTCGCTCACCGCTGAGGCGGTCCGGGAAGCGGTCAAGGAACCCGATCAGCATCACCCGGTCACCCGCCTCCTGTGTCTGGAGAACACCGTCCACGGCTCCCCGCAGCCAGTCGACCTGATAGACGACCTGACTGCAACCGCCCGGGACTGCGGCCTCTCAGTACACCTTGACGGAGCCCGCCTGTTCAATGCCGCCACAGCCCTCAACGTGCCGGTGGCCAACATCATCCAGAACGTCGACACGGCCTCCATCTGCCTCTCCAAGGGCCTCGGCGCACCGATGGGCGCCGTGCTCGTAGGCGACGGCGACTCCATCGCACGTGCCTTCCGCCTGCGCAAGATGCTCGGTGGTGGGATGCGCCAGGTGGGCCACATGGCGGCCGCCTGCATGTACGCCCTCGACCACCACGTGGACCGCCTGATCAAAGACCACGAGAACGCCGCCCTCATTGCCGACGGCTTCCGTCGGATCGACGGCCTCAGAGTCAGACAGGCGACCAACATGGTCTGGCTGACTCCCCCGGCGGAGCACCACGACGCCCTTGCAGCCCACCTGGCTGCTGACGGCCTGCTGCTGTGGCCATGGAAGCCCACCATACGTATCGTCACCCATCTCGATGTAGATGTCGGACAGGCTCGACTGCTGGTCGACGCGGTTCAGCGCTTCTTCAACAACCTCTGACAGGAGGGCAGGGAAATGGACAACATGCACAAAGGACAGGTAGTGGTGGTCACCGGAGCGGGCCGTGGAATCGGTCGGGCAATCGCCGTGAGGTTCGCCGGTGCAGGCGCCCACGTGGTCGTGAACGACATCGACGCCGATGTCGTCAGCGAGGTAGCCGACCTGATCACCACAGCAGGAGGTATCGCCACCGGGGCCGTTGCAGACGTTTCGGACAACTCTCAGGTTGCCACCATCTTCGACACGGCCCTCGACACCTACGGAACGGTCGACGTGCTGGTCAACAACGCCGGCATCGTCAGCCCGATGCTCCACTTCTTCGAGGCCGACGAAGCCTGGTGGCGGCGCATCATCGACGTGAACCTGACCGGGCACTTCCTCTGCTCCCACCGTGCAGCGCGCATCATGGCCGACAGGGGCGCCGGGGTGATCATCAACATGTCTTCAGGCGGTGCCACCCGGGCGCACAGGGCCTTCAGCGCCTACGACGCCTCCAAGGGCGGGATCGAGGCTCTGACACGCGCAATGGCACTCGACCTCGGCCCGTACGGAATCCGGGTGTTCGCTCTGGTCCCCGGCGCCATCGACACCGTCGGAATGTCCGACGAGGAAACAGCACTCCGGGGTGAGAACATCCCCCTCGGCCGGCCCGGGTACCCCGACGACATGGCAGGCCCTGCCCTGTTCCTGGCCTCCGACGACGCCAGGTACATGACCGGAGACGTACTCAAGGTCGACGGTGGGATGCTCGCACAGCAGCGTTCGGCCACCGTCGACATCATGCCGCCCAGCGATTTTCCCGACCTGGCCGACCTGGACTGACCCCGGGTCACGGACACGCAACGGTGGGCCGGCAGACCTGATGTCAGCAGATCACTTCGACACCGTCATCGTCGGTGGTGCCGTGATCGGCAGCGCAGTCGCCTACTTCCTCTCGGAGAACCCCGACTACACCGGCACGGTCCTGGTGGTGGAGCCGGACCCCACCTACGCGCTCTCATCGACGACCCTGTCGTGTGCCAGCATCCGACACCAGTTCTCGAACCCGGTGAACGTGGAGTTGTCGCTCTTCGGTTCGAATTTCCTCGCCAATTTCCACGACCTTGTCGAGGTCGGGGGTAACTCGCCTGATCTCTGCTTCAGGGACACCGGTTACCTCTTTCTCGCCAGCGAATCGGGATGGGCCACACTCGAGGCCAACCACCAGGTCCAGTCCGCCTGTGGTGCCGACATCACGTTGATGGACCGTGACCAACTCGGCAGACGGTTCCCCTATCTCGCTGTAGGCGACCTTTCCGGCGGGAGTATCGGGGCGAACGGCGAGGGGACCTTCGACGCCTTCGCCCTCATGTGGGGACTGCGCCAACGTGCCAGATACAGCGGAGTCGTCTACTCAACCGACAGGGTCACAGGCCTTCAGGTCGAAGGAGACCGTGTTACAGCCGTCCATCTGGAGTCTGGCCGGACCGTCAACTGCAGCCACGTGGTGAATGCCGCCGGCCCGCGCTCAGCCGTCATTGCAGACATGGCCGGAGTCTCCCTACCTGTCGAGGCCCGCAACCGGTCGGTGTTCATATTTGACGCCGCCGAACCGGCCGAACGGGACCTGCCGATGATCGTGGACCCGTCAGGGGTGTACGTGCGATCCGAACCGCCGTACTTCCTAGCCGGTGCCCCTCCCACAGATGACGTTGCCGTCGATGCCGACGACCTCACGGTCGTGCACGAGGAGTTCGAGGACCTCATCTGGCCCGTTCTGGCCGAGCGGATACCGAGCTTCGACCGCCTCAGGGTCACGCACTCCTGGGCCGGCCACTACGCCTACAACACCCTCGACCAGAATGCAGTCGTCGGCCCCGCCCATCCGGTGGAGAACCTCATCCTGGCCAACGGCTTCAGCGGCCACGGGCTGCAACAGGCTCCCGGAGTCGGACGGGCCGTTGCCGAGCTGCTCACCTACGGCGAATACACGAGCATCGACCTGGGCCAACTGGGCTATGCCCGAATCGCAGCCGGAGAACCGTTTCCAGAGTCAGCAATCATCTGATCACGGCCGCCTCAGGGCGACCGCCTGCTCAGGTCTCGCCGAGGTAGGCGGCCCTCATCTCGGGGTTGGCCAGCAGGGACTTGGCGGAGTCGTCAAGCACGACCATTCCGGTCTGGAGCACCCAACCCCGGTCAGCGATGGAGAGGGCCATGTTTGCGTTCTGCTCAACCATGAACACCGCCATCCCCTCCTCATTGATCTGCTGGATAAGGTCGAAGTTCTGTTGCACCAGGGCGGGAGCCAGACCCATTGAGGGCTCGTCCATCAACAGGACCGTTGGCCTCGACATGAGTGCACGTCCGATTGCGACCATCTGCTGTTCACCACCAGAGAGCGTTCCCGCCTTCTGGGAGAGGCGCTCCTCGACCCGTGGGAACAACTCGAACACGTGCTGCAGGTCGGCCTCGATCCCATCCTTGTCGCTGCGCAGGTAGGCACCCAGAACGAGGTTCTCCTTCACGGTGAGCCTCTTGAAGAGGCGACGGTTCTCGGGAACCATCGTCACGCCATTCTCAACCCTGTAACTGATGGGCTTGTTGTTGACCACCTCGCCATTCAGCACCACGTCTCCAGAGGTCGGTGAGACCATCCCCAGAAGCGTCTTGAGCGTTGTTGTCTTTCCGCTGGCGTTTCCCCCCAGCAGGCAGACAAGCTCTCCCGGGTAGATGGCGAGGTTTACGTCCTTGAGAATGTGGACGGCGCCGTAGTGGGTGTTCACATCGCGGAACTCCAGCAACGCCACCCGGTCATCTCCAGCCGCCTGACCCATGGCTGCGTCCTCCGACACGCTCATGTTCCGTCCTCTGCTGGTCGTCCCAGGTAGGCCTCGACGACATCGGGGTTGGTTGACACCTCGTCGTAGGAGCCTTGCGCGATCGGGACTCCGTGGTCCAGAACAACAACCCGGTCAGAGACGTCCCTGACAACACGCATGTCGTGTTCAATCATGACGATCGTGAAACCCCACTCTGACCGGAGCCGACCGATGAGAGCTGTCAACTCGGCGGTCTCCATGGGGTTCATTCCAGCGACCGGCTCATCGAGCAGCATCAGGCGCGGCTGGGTGGCCATTGCCCTGGCAATCTCCAGCCGCCTGCGGTTGGCATAGGAGAGAACAAAGGCCGGCTGGTCGTAGCGGTAGCCGACAAGGCGTGAGCCGAAGAAGGCCAGGACCTCCTTGGCCCGCTCCTCAATCTCCTGTTCCTCCTTCTTGAAGGCCGCCGTCTGGAGCAGCGCCCCAAACACCAGCTGCGAGGTTCGGCAGTGCTGGGCGACCATGATGTTTTCGAGAACGGTCATGTTGGGGAACAGCCGCACGTTCTGAAAGGTGCGTGCAATGCCGAGTCCCGTGACCTGGTGGGGATCGAGCCCCAGAATCGATTCTCCGTCAAAGAGGATGTTGCCCTCGGTCGGGTCCACAAGCCCGGTGATGGCGTTGAAGAAAGTGGTCTTACCGGCACCGTTCGGGCCGATCACGCTGACAATCTCACCCTCGTCCACGTGGAAATTGAGACCCGACAGGGCATCAAGGCCACCGAAGGTGATCTTCAGGTCACGGATCTCCATTAGGTGGCTCATGCCCCACCCCCGTTGTTCCCTTCGGCCCCGCCGACCTCCACCGCGTGCACCTCGGCTTCACGCTCCTCTGCCTCGTGCTCCTCACTCTTGAGCCACACGTCCTGGAGGAACTCCTCCTGATGGAGTTCCTGGCTGCGTCGGGAGCTAGGTACCAGACCCTCGGGCCGCTGGAGCATCATGAAGACCAGCAGGGCGCCGTAGATCAACAGTTTGAATGACTGGAACTCGTGCAGGAGGCCCGGCTGCCTGGGCCCACCCAGAATCCCGATCAGCACGAAGGAGCCCACGAGGACACCGGCGATGTTGCCCATTCCACCCACGATCACGACAACAAGGATGATGATCGAGACAAGGATCATGAAGCTGTTCGGGAAGACCGAGCCAACCTTGGCTACGAGAATCGCTCCGCTGAACGAGGCCAGGACTGCGCCGACCACAAAGGCCAGAAGCTTGGTGTTGACCGTGTTGATGCCCATGGCCTCGGCGACCTTCTCATCCTCGCGGATGGCCATCCAAGCCCTTCCGAGCCGAGAGGCCTGCAGGCGCCATGAGATGTAGATGGCGAGGGCGCAGAACACCAGCACCAGGTAGAAGACGGATCTGGGGTCAGTGCCCTTGATGGTGATGAACCCCAGATCAACTCCGGGAACGTTGGTGATCCCCTGGGCGCCACCGAAGTAGGGCTTCAGCCAGTCGGACATGAAGAGCAGGCGGATTATCTCACCAAAACCGAGTGTGACGATCGCCAGGTAGTCGCCACGCATCCGGATAACCGGTGCACCGATTACCAGGCCGACAATGCCGGCGAACACGACGACGATCACGAGGGTGACGGCGAAGTGCATCTCCGGGGCGAAGAACGGCGAGTCTGGCGAGGTCAACACGGCCGTCGTGTAACCCCCGACGGCGAAGAAGGCCACGTACCCGAGATCAAGAATCCCGGCAAGGCCGACCACGATGTTGAGGCCGAGAGCCAGAAGCAGGAACAACCCGACGTTCGCCAGGAGCTCGTTCATGATCGTGCCGAGGAAGAGGGGAAGGATGATGGTCAACAGAGCGGTCACAACGAAGATGATCCGGGATGCCCGCTTGCGCTCAGGGCCCTGCAGCCCGCTGTAGTTGGCCTTTGCCGCCTTGAGCCTGCCCTTGGTGAGCACCGACACGACCCCGATGACCACTGCCAGCACGATCGACCAGACGACGGTGACGCCACCCCTCTTGGCGTAGATGGAATCAGTCAGGAACTCGAGGCCGAACCCCTCTGACAGATCAGCGATTGCGCCCTCGAGCACGGCGATGCCAAGCAGTCCGAAGGCGGAAAAAGAGACCACGCGTCGTACATCGGCCGGAACAACATGGATTGCTGACCCCAGCAGGCCCAGAACGCAACACGCCAGGAGCCACGCCACTACACCAAAGCCGAGACCACGGCCGTAGTTGAGCAACTCCAGAAGCTTCGGGCTCCAGTTGACCAGCGGATCACGGAGGTTGAAGGTGTTGAGGGCCAACATGAACACGGCCATACCGACCCCGCCCATGAGCCCCGTAAGGGCACCTGCCAGCAGGTCACGTCCACCGGGATCGGGCGACTCCACACCCTCCAGTTTCACCTGCTTTGAGACTACGAAACCGAGCATCAGCGGTATCCAGAGCAACGAGAGGTACCCCAGGCTGAGAATCGGATGGATGAGGATGCGCCTGTCAAGACCGACGGGCATGCCGATCAGCGACACCAGCACAAGAGCCAGGGTGCAGAGTCCGCCCCACTTTCCGATCTTCCGCCAGTCCTGGTCGGCCACAGGCGCCCTCTTGGGGGACCCGGAAGATGACGCGGTCGATGAGGTCATCGTGGCGCTCATGCCCTGTCCTCGGCTGAGAGCTGCTCACCGAACAGGCCGGACGGCTTGAACAAGAGGACCAGCACCAGAACGGTGAATGCAACAGCGTCCTTCAGCTGCGAGACCCCGGGAACCCCGAGAGGTTCGAGGATCAGCAGCGGAGCCAGCGACTCCGCAGAACCCAGCGAGATACCACCGACCATTGCTCCTGACAGGTTGCCTATTCCACCAACAACGGCCGCTGTGAACGCCTTGATTCCCGGCAGGAATCCGGTCATGTGGGTGACGCTCCGGAACAGCAGGCCCCAGAGGATGCCGGCGATGCCGGCCATGGCCCCACCAACGGCAAACGTCGTGACGATGGTGCGGTTCACGTTGATGCCCATGAGGGCGGCGATCTCCTTGTCCTCGGCCACCGCACGCATGGCCTTGCCGGTCTTAGTCCTTTCAACGAGATACCAGAGTCCGCCCATGGACACCGCTGCCACAAGCAGGACCAGCAGCTTTGTGCCGGCGATCTCGAATGTCAGGATGGACCTCTGCTTGGACAACCACTGAGGAAGCTGCGGATAGCTCTTGGTTGACGGCCCGAACACGCCCATGACCGCGTTCTGGATGAAGAAGGACACGCCGATAGAAGTGATGAGCGGGATGAGCCGTGGTGAATCACGGAGGGGCCGGTATGCGACCCGTTCCATCAGGACGGCGGCAAGTGTCGAGACCATGATCGCCAGAATGATGATGATGACCAGCGACAGGAGGAAGTTGCTCTCCCACATGCCGCTCTCAGAGAACTTGTCTGATGCGATGAACCCGGTCATGGCACCGGCCATGAAGACCTCGCCGTGGGCGAAGTTGATGAAACCCAGCACCCCGTAGACCATCGAGTAGCCGAGGGCGATCAGCCCGTACATGGCTCCCTGTGAGAGCCCGGACATGAGCAGGCCCTTGAACTGGTCGCCGGTCAGGCCGACGGCATCGGGATTGCGCCAGCGGGCGAAAGGATTGTCGGGCGCGACCTGTTGAGCGATGAAGGCGAGAACCCCGATGACGATCAGGGATACCAGGAAGACCCTGATGAAGGTGAGGAACCGGTCGACCTTTGAGACCTGGCGGGCCGACTTTCTCTCCATCGTCGCTGTCAACCAACTACCCCCTGCAAAGTGACAAGTAGTCCCATCAGGACCCCACCCGGCTACACAGTCGTCGCCGCGCACCAAAGGGGCACGACCACAGACGACTGGCGAACAGACCCCCTGATGCTGCGAGAGGCACCGTAGCGCGGCTGCGTCGGTGCTCCAACACCCGGACCCACCGCACCATCCCTGCCTGAACTTCCACAGATAACATCGCGGACATGACGCAGAGCGACTCGCCGGTCAGTGGCCGCAGCACCCACCAGGCACTTCCGGATGAACGAAACGCCACCGTCCGGATCTACATCAATGGCGTCTTCCATCCAAGACCTGAGGCGAAGATCTCGGTCTTTGACAGCGGCTTTCTGGTTGGCGACGGGGTCTGGGAGGGAATACGGCTCCACAATGACCGCTTTGCCTTCCTCGACCGCCACTTGGATCGCCTCTTCGCCGGTCTGGCTGCAATCGACCTCGACATACGGATGACCCGGGCCGAGGTTGCAGATGCCGTCAGGTCGACCGTCGACGAGAACGACATGCACGACTCGGTTCACGTGCGCCTGATGGTCACGAGGGGCGACAAGACGACCCCGTCCCAGCATCCGGCCAACGTCATCGACGGACCAAACGTGGTGATCATCGCCGAACACAAGACCGCCGACCCGACAGTGACCGATCAGGGGGTCTCCCTGTTCACGGCGACCGTCCGCCGGCCACCACCCGACACCCTCGACCAACGCCTCAACTCACACTCCAAACTGCACGAGGTGGTCGCCCTCATCCAGGCGACACGTGCCGGAGCCGACGAGGCACTGATGCTGGATCCCACAGGGGCAGTCGCCACCTGCAACGCAACCAACTTCTTCGTGGTCAGGGCGGGTGAACTCTGGACATCGACCGGCCACTACAACCTGCACGGTATAACCCGTGCAGTGGTGCTCGAGGAGGCGGCAGCGGCGGGCATCACAACAAGGCAGCAGCCGTTCTCCCTGACCGACGTGTACTCGGCCGACGAGGCGTTCGTCACCGGCACGTTCGGTGGCCTGACCCCCGTTTCCGAAGTCGACGGGCGCGCCATTGGCACCGGCACCCGTGGCCCCGTCACCTCCCGCCTCAACGAGCTCTATGGCAGGGCAGTGGCCGCCTCGGTCGGACTGTGAGCCACACGACACCGTGACCCTGCGCATCAACTGCTGGTCGGGGCCGAGGAACATCTCTACGGCCCTCATGTACTCCTTCAGGCAGCGGACCGACACGGTCGTGTTCGACGAGCCCATCTACGCCCACTACCTGAGGGTCAGCGGCAGGGAGCATCCGGGCCGGTCAGAGACACTCGCCAGCCAGGATCCCGACGGCAACGCGGTCGTCCGAGACCTGATTCTGGGCCCCCACCCCAGGCCAGTCGCATTCTTCAAGATGATGAGCCACCACCTGATCGACCTCGACACGGCATTTCTCCGCGGGTGTCGCAACATCCTCCTGATCCGGGATCCACGCCATGTGCTCCGCTCGCTGAGCGTGAACATCCCCGACGTCAACCTCGGCGACACAGGCCTCGAGTCCCAGGTCGAGTTGCTTGATTCAGTTCTCGGTGAGGGCGACAACCCGATTGTCATCGACTCCGCAGCGCTGCTTGACAATCCTGAGGGAATGCTCCAGAGAATGTGCTCGATGCTCGAGGTCGACTTCGAGGACGCCATGTTGTCATGGCCGTCAGGCCCCAAGCCCGAGGACGGGACATGGGCGGTCCACTGGTACGCCAATGCACACGCCTCCACCGGCTTTCTGGCCGGAATCCCGAGCGACGACCCCATTCCCACGGGTCTGGAACCGGTGCTCGAAGCAGCACGCCCGCTCTACGACAGGCTCCTCGAGCACTCCCTCTCCGTCTGATCCGCTGAGGTCGCTCTGTCGCGTAGCGGTGCGCGAGACTCGTTCCATGGCTTGGATTGAGATGGTCCCCGACGATGAATGGAAGTCAGTTGGAGGCCACTTAGCTGAACTGTACGACAGGACAGTTGATCCCGACTATGGGCGCGTCGATCACATCATGGCCGTTCACTCGCTCAACCCACGGAGCCTCGCCGCCCACCAGAGCCTCTACGAATCAGCCATGTCCGGCACGGCCTCCCTGCGCAAGGTCGAGAGGGAGATGATCGCCCTTGTTGTGAGCCTCGAAAATGAATGCCACTACTGAGTGTCACACCACCGGCGCGGTCTGCGCCGACTACTCAACGACGATGACCTGGCTGCCGACATCGAAGCCGACTGGGCAACGGCGAACATCTCCCCTGAGCGGCGAGCAATGCTTGAACTGGCAGCGAAACTCACACTGGTACCCGGTGAGGTCACCAAGTCCGACGTGGACCAACTACGTAAGGTCGGATTTAGTGACCGGGACATCCTCGACATCGTCGAAGTAACCGCCTATTACGCCTATGTCAACCGTATTGCAGATGGCCTCGGGGTGGGCCTAGAGGCTTGGATCGCCGAAGAGTCCTGAGTACCCCCTAGAGAACAGTCCCTAAGCCTTGTTCCTCCGCGTTCGAGAGCGCTCTGACTGCAGCAGCAATGTCTTGTGCCGCGATGCCAACCGACTTGAAGAGAGTGAATGGTTCGTCTGAGGGCACCATCTGGCCAGAGATCAGCTCGGCCATATCCGCATCTGGCTGGCGGCCCACACGTAGGAGGTCACCGGCCTCAACTGCAGCTGCCTCCCTGTCGTCGACGACCACAAATGCCTCCTCAACCACCCCGGCTGGGATCTCGGCCATCTCCGGAGTGAAGGCTCCAACGGCATTGACATGGGCACCTAGACGAAGAGAGGAAGCTTCAAACAGCGGACACCTAGATGGCGTGGCTGTACTCACCACATCTGCTCTGGCTACCGCCTCGTCTGCATCGATCACTACCTCGCCACCGATTGAGTCGGCCAAGACCCTCGCCGACTCCTCCGTACGGCTCCACACCAGCACCTCTCTGATCTGCCTGACCGCCCGGACGGCCGCCACCTGGTCCGCTGCCATCGCTCCTGCCCCGAGCATGGCCATGACACCGGCATCCGAGGGGGCCATCTTGTCCGTCGCCAGACCAGGTGCTGCAGCTGTGCGTATTGCCGACAATGTAGGGCCGTCTACCAAGCCCAACGGGTGTCCCGACTCGTCGAACACAGCTACGACACCGGCAGGATCCCCCGGCACCGAGGAAACCACCTTCACCCCGGTATATGAGTCGAGACGACCGGGCATGAACAAGGAGACCCCCAGCAGCATTCGGTTCGGAGCCTCCCTGTCACCCCCGAAGGCATGAGCCATCGAGTCAATGGCATCTGACATTGGCAGTGCGGCACGCACCTCATCCGGGTTCAAGTAGCGCATGGTCAGTCTCCGGTCGTGTGGCCCAGACCGTCATCGACGGAACTGGGCGGCCTATTCAATGACCCATCCTCCCCCACCGCCACTGTCTCACCTGTCGTCAGAGTCGAATAGGTGGCCTATTCAATGACCCATCCTCCCCCACCGCCACTGTCTCACCTGTCGTCAGAGTCGAATAGGTGGCCTCGTCAAGCACCACCACGGGCAGAGACCGACCATACAACTCATCGGCCACTATCACTCCGAGGGAGAGAATTTCGTCTGCTCGACGAACAAGAAGTGCCACGGGAGCCGAACCGTTTCTGATGGCTTCAAGCAAGATCGAACTAGAGGAACTGGAACCACATCCAGAGGGCATGGCGAGAACCCGCCCAGCTACGCTGCATCCGCTTTGTGGGTGGTGCTGATCGACTATCTCCCCTGAACGAGGATCAACTCCTCCCCAGAAGCTGAGTGGTTCGTCAAGACAGAGCACCTCTCCAGAAGCAGAGCCGGCTACGAGAACCACCGGGGACTCAGACACCTGACCAGACCCTCTCGTCAAGCACTACCCGTCCTGCCACGGCAGACTCAACGCACTCGGAGGTGCCGGCGAAGACGACGTCGACTCCCAGATTTCCCGGTGCGTACCAAGCCCACTTGGCAGAATCCGTCATCGCCGTGCCCGCCGTATCAGCCAATATTGGTGACACATAGGTACAGGTGTCGACAACCAAAGTCACGCCTGCCGAGCGCAACAAGTCGGCCCATCCCCGCAACTCCAGCTCTGCAAGCACAGAGCGGCCAGTTGAGGCATAGAAATCGACCCCGGAGTGGACTTGCCGATCTGCCAGGAGGGAAACCAAAACGTGGAACTCGTCAATCGAGTAGTGGGGTGTTCCGAGGCAGACGCTAGAGAGCTCTGTTGTCGAAGCTGTGCAGAGTCGGTTGCGGGCCTCCCGCAGATCTTGGGCAGTCACGTCCACAACCTCCTGTGGGTCCCTAGCTCCCAAAGCAGCATCGAGGGAAGGCGCTTCGGGGGTACTACCGACGGCATGGAACATCCCCACGCTGCCAGTCGTCGCTGCTCCAGTTCCAAGTGCCCGGAGCCTGGTCTCGCTGAGAGTTGCCGGTAGGCCGTCGATGACTGGCACCCGCGCACCTGAAACTGATCCGACAACGGTGCCGAGCACCGGATACAACTGGTCTAGGTCCAACAAGTCCGGTGATACGTCCATGAGTCGGATAAGGATGGTGCCATGACGGTTGTCATCAAGGTGTAGGCCCGCGGCAGGCACACGTCCGGTGATAGCGGCGGAAATGTCGATCATGTCTCCGTAACGGGCAGTGCGGGCCCCAAGTACCGAGTTGGCGAAAACGATGGCGTTCGACTCAGCCCAAGCCACCTGTTCACCAAACGACGGCCGTTTCTCCAAATGGTAGGGCGCGCACGTCCATGTCGGCTGGCAGCCCATCTCTTCGTACATCGATGCCAAGCGACGCGCAGCCTGACTCTCGGCTTCATCACCCCGATTCAACTCAGGGTGCAGCAGGTCCAACAACGAGACGTTCAGTGTCGTCGGCACGACAACCGAGGCACCGCCCTCAAGGAGACGCCCTGCAAAATCCAACCCCGATTGTCCGTGGTAGAGGCAGGAGTCAACGTGGGCACCCGTAATATCGATCAGGTAGTTGACCCCCATCGATTCGGCCATTCGAACAACTATCCGCATAGCCAACTGGGCAGCCGGACCCGCATCGCCGGCCAACAGTTGCCTGTCCTCGATACTCAGATCCACACGTTGAGCGTAGGCCCTGATAGGGCTTGGCCCGAAACCCCAAGAGACCTCTAGCGGTCTCCCGAAAGAGTCTCAACACTCATGTCAAGGTTGTGGTAGTCGCTAGCCTCATCACCGAAAAGTGCCAGGTTTGTCGTCAGGCCTGTCGGTTGGTCAAGGGTTCCAGCTGCAATTGAGAGAGAAACAGCTGTCTCATCGGCACGCCAGAACAGAGTGGACCCACAGTGTCCGCAGAACCCGTATTGCACAGTTTCGGTCGAGTGATACCAAATGAGAGTTTCGTCCGAGTCCAACACGACATCACCAAGTTGGGCGGCACTAGCTGCCACAAAGTGACCACTAATCCGTCGGCAGGGATCACAGTGGCAGTTGGTTACTGAACGCAGCGGACCGACGACCCTGTATCTCACCCCACCGCAGTGGCAGCCGCCCGATGCCGTGGTCGACGCTTTCTCATTCACCGCTCCAGCCTCCGTAATGCAGGTGAAGTCGACTCCTGAACCGCGTGAGCAGAGGCTAGGCGCGCCGTCGGTAGGCGGGCCGGCGAGCACGAAAGATAATCGACACCCGCTGCCAACAGGCGAGGAATTGAACGGGGATCACCAGCGTGCTCGCCACAGACCCCCACTTTGAGACTCGGATTGACGTTGCGTCCACGTTCCACAGCCAGATCGACTAACTCCCCCACCCCCGACTCATCAAGGTGCTCGAATGGATTGTGCTCAAGTAAGCCCTTTTTCAGGTAAAGGTCCATAAACCGACCCTCCACATCGTCACGAGAGAATCCATAGGTCAACTGAGTCAAGTCGTTGCTACCCACGGAGAAGAAGTCGGCATACCTAGCCAGTTCTCCAGCAAGTAGAGCAGCCCTAGGAGTCTCAATCATGGTGCCGACCGGGGGCGACTCCATCATGCCAACTTCTGTGGCTGACTCCCTGATCCACTGCACAGCTACAGCCAGTTCTGGACCAGAGACCGTCAGCGGAACCATGATCTCCACGAGTGGCTTTCCTCCAGCTGCACGGCGTGCCATGACTGCCGAGCACAACGCCCTCGCCTGCATCCGATAGAGACCGGGGCGAAGGTGGGCGAGCCTGACTCCACGGGTACCTATCATCGGATTCACTTCGGTCCAGTAACGGGCTGACTTGAGGAGCGCCATGCCTTCAGAGTCGAGCTCGCCCCTCGCCTCGGCGGCCACCAAGTCTCCAATGTCGGGCAGAAACTCGTGCAGGGGTGGATCGAGTAGTCGCACCGTCACCGGAAGGCCATCCATTGCCTCAAGGATCCCTTCGAAGTCGGCCTGTTGGGCAGTGGCGAGTTGCTCCAGAGCCTCGGTCTCCGCCTCGGTGGTCTCTGCCAGGATCATGGCCCGGACAAGGGGTAGCCGATCGGAACTCAAAAACATGTGCTCAGTCCGGCAGAGTCCGATCCCGATCGCGCCGGCATTTCGAGCAGCGACTGCGTCTTCAGCTGTGTCTGCGTTAGCCCTGACTGCAAGGGTGTCGGATGCTATCTCATCAGCCCAAGCCAGGATTGAGTCCAGTTCAGGTGGCACGACCGACTTGACTACATCCCGCCCTCCCAGAGTCACCGAACCGGTGGAGCCGTCTATCGAAATCATGTCACCCTCAGACACGACGACGTCTCCGACGCGGAAGTGGTCGTCGGCGACCTCAACCTGGTCGGCGCCACAGACACAAGGGGTACCCCAGCCACGTGCCACAACTGCAGCGTGGCTAACTAGGCCACCATGGGAGGTCAGTATGCCTTCGACCACGGCCATGGCAGCCACATCGTCCGGTGATGTTTCGCGTCGCACGAGAATCACCTGTTCGCCACGATCGACGGCATCGATGGCGCCATCGGTGGTCATGTAGGCACGTCCGACAGCTGCTCCTGGAGAAGCCCCCAGACCGCTAGTGAGTTCCGGGATGTCGATTTCGGAGAACCCTGCATACAAAATCTGTGACAGGTGGTCGGGAGTAATCCGTACCACCGCTTCGGCCTGGGAAAGGGTGACGCCAGGGTCGTCCACCAGTTGGGTGGCAATCCTGAGAGCAGCACCAGCAGTGCGCTTGCCAACACGACACTGGAGAATGTACAGACGGCCCTTTTCGACTGTGAACTCAACATCGCACATGTCCCGGTAGTGGCCCTCAAGGCAGGCGAGAACCCGGTCTAGTTCAGCACCCAGTTCGGGCATGGAACGGTTGAAGTCATCGATTGTCAGAGTCGAATGGGTACCCGCTACGACGTCCTCTCCCTGAGCGTTGGGGAGGAAGTCACCGGTGAGTCGATCCTCACCAGTGGATGGATCACGCGTGAATACAACTCCACTGCCCGAAGCATCGTCGCGGTTGCCAAAGATCATCACCTGGATTGTGCAAGCCGTACCTATGTCTCCGTCAATGCCCTCAATCTTCCTGTACTCGATCGCCCGATCGCCCATCCAGGAGTCGAACACTGCAGCGACTGCGGTGCGAAGTTGTTCGAATGGGTCCGTGGGGAGCACCGCTCCGGGAGTGGCGTCCACGATTGCTCTCAGGTCACCCAGCAGAGCGGCCATGGCCTCGACACTCAGGTCTGCCTCACGCTCAACGCCGGCCTTCTTGACAGCCGATGCAACTACCTCGGCGAGAGGTGCATCAACCCTCAAGACGACATCAGCAAAGGACTGTACGAATCTACGGTGAGAGTCGAGGGCGAAACGCTCATCGGTGGCTCCAGCCAGACCAGTAGTCGTGTCGTCGTTGAGGCCAAGGTTCAAGACGGTGTCCATCATCCCGGGCATCGAAATGGCCGCTCCCGACCTGACACTCAGCAGCAAGGGGTTGCTGGGATCTCCCAGACGACGTCCCGTTCGTTCCTCCAAACCGGCCACCGCAACCTTGAGGGTCTCATCTAGGTCAACAGGCCAACCCATCGAAAGGTACGTGCGACACACCTCGGTGGTGATGGTAAATGCCGGTGGAACCGGTAGGGAAAGTGTCGTAGCCATTTCAGCCAGTGAGGCACCCTTGCCACCCATGAGTGCTCTCTTCTGGTCGGAGCTGAGACCGCCAGCTTCGTCAATGAATACGACCGACGCTAGTCCTTCACCATCCAACTCAATCTCGTTGAACTCCTTGTCTAACATGAGATCGGAAGATAGTTCAGCAGCGTATGGCACGCTGAAATCAGTCTGTGCCCGGGGAGTGACTCGAACACTCACGCCGTCGAAACGGCTGCGGGTTTTAAGCCCGCTGCGTCTACCAGTTCCGCCACCCGGGCGTGCCCGCAACGCTACACACAGTTGGACCATTCGGCCCCTGAGATGAGGCCACGATCCTTGTCAGGCTGCCAGGGCCGGGTCCTCTACCGCCAGCCACAGGGCCGAACGGACCGTGTCGGCACGGCCGTTGTCGAGCCGGTTTGCGACAAGAATGCCCTCGATCATGTCGGCCACCACTGCCGCCCATGGACGGCCCTTGAGCACCACGGCCACCGTGGACGACTGCTCCCTACGCCGAATGGACCTCTGGACATCGGCGATTCCCGGTGGGCTCCTGAACGTGGGCACCTGAAGCCCACGGAGCCTCGCTGCCATGCCCAGTGAACGGGCTGCCTCTGCAAACCTGAGTGTCGTCGTATCCATCGCCCACGAGTATCACAGGCACCTGTGACAATGCCTGTGTGGATGATGAACTGAACCCCGCCCAACGGGACGTGGTGGAACAACTCGGCGCACAACTCGAGGACCGTCCGGTCTTCGCCGACGACCTCCGCCATCACCTCCGCTCAGCGCTGGAGACCGCAGCGGCACCCCACCTCGACATCCTTCCCGAGGGCACAGACCTGTTCCTCCACAAACACCGTCTCGCCCAGGTTCACGGCTGCGAAACCCTGCTCCTCGCAGACGAGGCCGAGGAGTTCGAATGGAAGGTACCTATCGCAAGGGGCACCATCGTCCACAAGGCGGTCGAGCTGGCCGTCAACTGGCGCAGGGAGATCGAACCCCCGACCATCATCGACGAAACCCTCTCCCGCTTCGAACAGGACTCAGGCAGCCTCGGCCACTGGCTGCGTGGCTGCGGCGAGGCCGAGCGGGCAGAACTGCGTTCGGAGTCCCTCGACTCATTTACCAAGTACCTCGAGTGCTGGCCTCCCCTCAAGCCGGCGTGGAGGCCCGTCACCGAGAGCCGCCTGAGGGCTGAACTGTGCGATGGACGCCTCATCCTGGCCGGCAAGGTAGACCTCACCCTCGGTGCCGCACAGGGCCAACGGGCCGGCAAGGTCCTCATCGACTTCAAGACCGGCGGGTTCGCCCCCATCCACCGCGAGGACCTGCGGTTCTACGCCCTCGTCGAGACGCTGCGCATAGGGGTTCCGCCGCGCCTGTTGGCCTCCTACTACCTGGATCAGGCGCACTTCGTGCCCGAGGTCGTCACCGAGGAGACCCTGATGGCAACCATCGCGAGGGTCGCCGACGGGGTCGGCAAGCTGACATCGCTGCTTCACGGTGGCCGCTCCCCCGGCAAGCTGGTCGGACCGGCATGTCGGTGGTGTCCGGTCGTTGACACCTGCCACGAGGGAACCACACACCTCGAGGAGTTCGACGACCGGTGAGTAGTGCCTTCAGGTCAGTCGTTGTCGAGGCGCTGCAGCCGGCCCGTGACGAACAGGACCAGACCGCCGATGACCATGAGCAGACCCCCGGTTGTCACCACCGGCCTCGGCCCGAATGCCGAGATCAGCCAACCCATGGCGAGGTTGGCGAACGGAGTGGTACCGAGAACTCCCATCAGGTAGATCGCCATGACCCGCCCGCGGACGGCGTCATCAACCTGCAGTTGCACAGATGAGTTCAGGTTCGAGGCCGATGTCAGGTGCATGGCGCCGATGGCCGCCAGGGCCAGGAAGCCAACCCAGAACACCGGAGCCAGACCAAACAGCACCACTGCGAGGCCGTAGCCCACCGTGGCCGCCAGCTGAAGGTGCGACCGCCTGACACGCCCCAACTCGCCGGCGACAAGGGGCGCTGCCATGACCGCACCCAGGCCCTGCGCTGATCCAAGCACACCGAACCAGAACGGCGACACCTCAAAGACCTCCTCGGCGAACACGACCAGTTGTGTGACTATCGGGTTGGAGATCGTCGCTATGAGGGTCACTGTCATGATGGCCGTTCTGATTCCGGGTGAGGCAGCCACGTAGCGGATCGACTCCCGGTAGTCGGCCAGAATCGACCTTCCCCCGGTTGTTCCTGCACCCGGGGGGCCCGATGGCCTGTTCAGGTCGGTCCTGTCCATCATCCCCAGGGCCACGATCACAGGCCCGTTCAGCACAACAGCCAGAAGCAGCGCCCATCCGGGGCCTGCCAGGCCGATCACCAGCCCGCCGATTGCAGGGCCAAGGGTGCGGGCGGCGTTGAACTGCGTGGAGTTGAGCGTTATGGCATTGCGGAGGTACCGACGCGGCACGCACTCAGACACGAACGCCTGCCATATCGGCAGCCTCAACCCGGCGACCGCTCCCCGCGTGAAAAACAAGCCCACCCATACCCACGGGCTGTCGACACCGACCACCCAGGCGGCGACCAGGAGCGAAGAAACCGCTGCCGAGACGGCGCTTACCCACAGCAGAGAATTCCTGCGATCCAGGTTGTCGGACATGTAGCCCGCCACCGGGTTTACCAGCAGCATCGGGATGAACGAGGCAAACCCGGCTGCACCGATCCAGGTGGCGGATCCGGTCATCTGGAAGATCACGTAGTAGGTGGCTACGAACTGGACCCACCTACCGTTGTTGGAGATCAGGCCGCCAATCCAGAAGAGCCGGTAGTTGCGTACTCGTAGGGCGGGGAACCTCCCCATGGCGACCGGGTCCATCGCAGCGACCCTACCGACGCTCCCCGGCATGCCGGGAAGCGGAGGCCCGTGCCAGAATGCCGCCCATGAGCATTCTCGAGATCGAACAGCGTGGCCGGGTAGCCGTACTCACCTTCAACGACCCTGATCGTCGGAACGTCGTTTCCGAGGAGATGAACACCGCCCTGCTGGCGGCGTTCGACGACATGGAGTCCGACGACGATGTCGGCGCTGTTGTCCTCACCGGTTCCGGAAGGGCGTTCTGCGCAGGCGCGGTGCTCGACAACCTGCTGTCTGCCGGCGAGGCCGACCCCGATGGTGGCGGTGACCTGCCAGACATCTACAGCGGCTTCCTCCGGGTTGCCCACTCGACGCTACCGACCATTGCCGCGGTCAACGGAGCCGCAGTGGGCGCTGGGATGAACATGGTTCTGGCCTGCGATCTGGTTATCGCTGCGGAATCGGCACGCTTTGACACCAGGTTCCTGTCCATTGGCCTGCATCCCGGCGGAGGACACACCTGGCGCCTGCGCAACATCACGGACCTGCAGACAGCGAAGGCGATGGTTCTGTTCAAACAGGTTCTCGGTGGCGAGGAGGCTGCCGCCCGAGGCGTGGCATGGGAGTGCGTGGACGACACCGACCTGGTCGATGCCGCTGTCGGATACGCCGAGCTGGCGGGCTCACACCCGAAGGAACTGGTGGCGAGGACCAAGGCGACCCTGCACTCGACCGCTGGAGTCACTGCTTCTGAGGAGTCCGTCAAGTTGGAGATCGGACCTCAGGTCTGGTCGATGCACCAACCGGCGTTCGTGGAGATGGTTGAGGGCCTGAAGTCGCGCATCTCCAGCAGGTCCTGATCCTGTTCCGGGGTCGACAGGTCAGTCCAGCCAGTCCCGCTTCAGCTCCACGGACCGCACTCCCCACTCCTCAGCCGTGATGGCGTACCTGAGGTGGTCCTCCCAGACCCCGTTGATTTCCAGGTAGCGCTCAGCCAGACCCTCACAACGCAGGCCGACCTTGTCGACGACCCTCCGTGACGCAGCGTTACGGGGCACGATCGCCACCTGGAGGCGGTGCAGGTCCAGCTGCTCGAACGCGAATCTGGCGAGCACAACGAGCGCCTCCGGGGTGTAGCCACACCCTGCCTGCTGTTTATCAATCCAGTACCCGACATGTGCGCTGTGGAAGGCACCGCGCACGAGGTTCGAGAGGTTCATCTCTCCCATCAGGCTGCCACCGAGAAACATCCCGAAGCCCCATCCTGTGCTGAGCTGACGCTCCCTGCGTCGTGCTCCGCACCGCGAGGAGAATGCCGGACGGTCCTCTGCCGGGTCAGGCTGCCCCGGGGTTCGCCGTGGTTCCCATATGGCCAGTCTTTCCCGGTTGCGCCGTCTCAGCGCCCGCCACGCCTCGAAGTCCTCCGGTTCGATCGGCCTCAGCGTCACCCTCCTGCCGTGAAGCACCGGGGTCTCACACACCTCACCCACCGTCACCACTCCCAGTCCATAAGGCCATTGTCACCTGAGGTGTGCGAAACAACCACCCCGTGGTGACAGCCACTCCGAGAGGAATGAACTCAGACAAGCAGTTCGTCGAGGGCACCCAGCAACATCGTCACATTCCGCTGTCTTGCCGTGTGCCCCATGCATCCGATCCGCCAGACCTTCCCTGCAACCGGACCCAGGCCACCACCAATCTCGATTCCGTAGCGCTCAAGAAGTAGACGACGTATGTCGGCCTCCCCCATTCCTCGTGGGAGCCGCTCGTCTGGAACCCGGACCGCCGTCAACTCCGGCAGCCTGTGACCCTCCTCGGCGAAGAGATCAAAGCCACGCTCGACTAGACCCGACTGAAGCTGGTCGCCACAGGCCTGATGCCTTGCGTGCACATTCTGGAGCCCCTCAGTCAACAGCACACCCAGCCCGGCATGAAGTGCATAGATCATGGAGATTGGTGCCGTGTGGTGATACGCGCGGGCCTCCCCACCTGTCACGTAGGCAGTGATCATTGCGAAATCCAGGTACCACGACGGTGATCGGTCCACGAAGCGCTCAATCGCAGCCGCAGACACCGTCACAGGTGAGATCCCCGGTGGAACGCCAATGCACTTCTGGGTTCCGGAATAGGCAAGGTCGATTCCCCACGCGTCGACTTCAAGGGGAATCCCGCCGAGCGAGGTCACGCAGTCGACAAGCAGGAGGGTGTCGCCCTTGCCTGTACCAATACCGGCAACATCGTTTCGGACGCCCGTGGAGGTTTCAGCATGAACCAGGGCTATCACCTTCGGAGACGGGTGGGCCGCAAGGAGCTCCTCCTGGTCAAGGGCCATCCCCCACTTCGCATCAACACGTACGACCTCAGCGCCACAGCGGACAGCAACGTCGCACATACGCTCACCGAATACGCCGTTGACACCGATCACAATCGTGTCGCCGGGACCAACCGTGTTCACGATCGTCGCCTCCATGCCCGCCGACCCCGTAGCCGACACCGGAAAGGTAAGTGGGTTTGTCGTACGGAAGACCTCTCTCAGACGTTCGTTGGTCTCATCCAGGAGGGCGATGAACTCGGGGTCCAGGTGACCAATCACAGGGCGAGAAAAGGCCTCCATCACCTCTGGATACGGGTTCCCGGGACCTGGGCCCATCAGGATGCGGTCGGTATGGGGTAGGACCCTTGACATAACGGTTGCCCAATCGGTTAAGACGCATCGTCGGTAATCCTGAGACACGATTGCTATCCGGTACAGCCACCAATCCCAACCAGGTCGGCGACAATGCCGTCGAGGATGTCGGACTCGGACACGAGGCATTCGTCGAACCCGAGTTGGCGCATCACCTTCACCAGGATCGAGAGGCCGGCGACGATCACGTCGGCGCGGTCCTCCTCCATTCCGGGGTTCTGGATGCGCTCTGAGCGGTTCTCGGTTGCCAAGGTGCGAAACACATCCTCGACAGCCGCCTTGCTGATCCGAAAGTGGTGGATCTCGTCGCGGTCGTACTCGGCGAGGCCCAGCTCGACTGCAGCTGTTGTCGAAACCGTTCCGGCGAGCCCCACGAGAGTCCGTGCCTGCGAAACGGCAGGCACCTCGCGGACGACATCGTCGACATGGGAACCCACCACGGAGAGGCATGCCAGGAGTTCCTCGGGCAATGGTGGGTCCGTGGCGATCCATTTCTCAGACAGCCTGACGCAGCCGACATTGCAGGAAAGAAGTCCCTCGACCTGACTCGAACCCACGACGAACTCCGTGGAACCACCTCCGATGTCGAGAACGAGGAACGGGCCGTCAACCGGATCAAGTTCGGCGGTGGCGCCGGCAAAGGAGAGCCGACCCTCGTCAATCCCGCTGAGCAGTTCAGGGCGCACACCGAGAGCCTTCTCTGCGGCGTCGAAGAACTCGTCACGGTTTACGGAATCCCTTGCGGCCGAAGTCGCTGTGGCCCTGACCTCCTGCACACCGTGCCGGTCAAGCAGCACCCTGAACTCCGACAGGGCCTGCACGACGCGTTCTATCGCCTCAGGTGCGAGGCGGCCTGTGGCATCGACGCCGTCGCCGAGACGGGTGATGCGCATGATTCGCTCGACGCTCCGGGTTCCGTCGCTGATGAGCATGCGCGTCGAGTTTGTTCCGCAGTCCACTGCTGCCACGAACTCAGGCATCGCAGGGCTCTCCCGGATCAGACAGTTGATCGTGAACCCAACGACCCACCGGGTCGTCGCCCCCTGCCAGGAACCACGCGTAGTGGGCATGAAGGCACTTCACGCCCATCCTGGTTCCGCCAACTCCTGCTGAAGGACGGGGTCCGACATGGTCGGCTGGAATCTCGGCGTCGCGCTCGGCCGCGTACCTGTCATGGGCATCAGCCAACTCGGCCGGATCACAGGCCTGCTCGGCCTCGCGCACTCCCCCCGTGGACTCGAGGGTCCCGACCCGTGAGCGCAAATCAGCACCGACCAGCCAGTAGAGGGTCGGCATCGGACGACCGCTGTCAAGCAGGGGGTGGTTGCGGATGACCACGGGCAGGCCGGCATCGTCACGAACGACAACCTCGAATCGCCCGCCCGGTGTACGCCCCAGGAGTTCTGCAACGAGTTCCCTGTCGGCCTCTGTCGGCCCGGCGAAACTCATGGGATCAGGACCCGTTGTTGAACTGTCGACGCACTAGACGACGAGCAGGACCACAACCACGACGATGGCTGCCACCACGACAAGTGGGAGCAGACGCCTGAGAACAGACGCTCCGGCGGCATCAAGGAGGTCCAGTGCCTCGGCCTCGGGGGCGTCAACGACACGCACCCTCTCGACCTCGTCGGGTACCTCGATGACGTGCTGAACGACCTCATCGGCGGCTTCAGGAGCATCGTCGGAGATCAGCCCACTCAGGTTGTCAGCAAACTGGCTCATCAGCTTGCGGCTGACATCGGCCATCACACCGCGACCGAACTGGGCGACCTTGCCCGTTACCTTCAGATCGGTTGCTACCGCGACCTTCGTACCGCCTTCGGTTTCCTCGAGTTGCGCCGTTATGTCGGCCGCTGCGTTGCCTGCTCCCCTGGTATCGCGGCCCTCGGCCCGCAGAACAGCCCTGTATGAAGCGTCATCGCGCTCTACAAAGGAGGCAGCACCCTTGTACTGGGCCGTGATCGGGCCCACCTTGATCTTGACGATCCCACGGAACTCGTCACCCTCGATCTCTTGAAGCTGGGCTCCGGGAAGGCACGGGGCGATCCGCTCAACATCGGTGAGTACCGCCCAGACCTGTCCAACCGGGGCATCAACCTCGAACTCATTGTTCAGCTCCACCTGTCGAGATCCTCCACTGTGTCGATGTCAATTGCCTGACCTTCGCACGCTACTTCCACGACCAGCGATGGCCTACCAGCCAGAAGGGACCTAGCACCTCCGTCGCCGCTGACTGGCAGTTCGGGCCAGAGTCTCTGCGCAACCTTGACAGGTGGCCGGCGCTCCCCTCCGAAGGTCGCCGTCACGAGGTCGCCCGGATTGTCGGCGACAGACCGCCAGGCAGAAGCTGGAACCATTGGCGTGTCGGCGAGACCCAACACGATGGCGCCGTGACCAACCCGGGCGGCATGGGCAAGCGCCACCTGCACCGACCCTGCCTGGCCGGATTCCCAGCCGTCGTTTCCGAGGAGAGTCGCCCCCTCGGGAAGCAGCGCGCTGAGATCCGCTGCACCGCCGACAATGATCAACTCGTCCAGACCGGCGGTCGTCGCTGCCTCAATGCTCCAGGCGACCAGCGGACGGCCACGGAAGTCGGCCAGAAGCTTGTGGCCCGGTCCGGTCCAGCGGGTTCCGCCACCTGCTGCCAGGATCACTGCGGCGGTGCTCACGCCGCCTCCATCCGGCTCAATCGTGGATGGGGCCGTCGGTTGTCGACAGCGCCCGGGTTGAGCGACTGGTGCGCAGGACAATTATCTCGGACACAATCGAGATGGCTGTCTCCTCAGGAGTACGGGCCCCGATATCGAGGCCGATAGGGGAACGGAGCCGCTCGACCCCGGCATCGTCGACGCCGACCTCCCTCAGCCGTTCCAGACGGTTCTCGTGGGTGCGACGTGAACCCATGACACCGATGTATCCGACCTCTGTCTCGAGTGCCGAAACGATGGCCGGCACGTCGAACTTGTTGTCATGGGTGAGAACACAGACGGCGTCGCGGGGCCCGAGGCCGGACCCGACCTGATCGAGCAGCCGGTTGGGCCAGTCGACAACCACCTCGTCGGCAAGGGGGAATCGCTTTCTCGTGGCGAAGATCTCTCGTGCATCACAGACGGTCACGCGGTAACCGAGAACCTTGGCCACACGCACCAGCGCCGCTGTGAAGTCGACCGCACCGAAGATCAGCATCTGTGGGGGTGGGGCGAACGACTCGAAGAACACCTGCACGGTCTCCTCCCGGGCCTCGCCGTGCTCGCCGTAGTGGCGCACACCGCTCCTGCCGGCAGCCAGCTCTCCGAGGGCGTCGCGGGCGGCCACCCTGTCGAGGCCAGCCTCACCCAGGGTTCCCTCGACCTGGTCGCCACAATCGATCCCGGGTCGAACAAGCAACTTGGATCCCGTCCCGGGGCCCTCAACCACCGTCACCAGCGAACAGGGCAGATCGGTCTCCCAGAGTCGCTCCAGATCGCCGAGTACCCCCCAGGTGGGGTCGTCGAGCGCCTCGAGATACAGGTGAATGGTTCCGCCACAGGTCAAGCCGACTGCAAAGGCCTCATCGTCGCTGTAGCCGAAGGTGACCATGCGCCCCTCGCCGACAGCGAGAGCCTCAAGGGCGGCAGTGACGACAGCACCCTCGACACACCCACCAGACACAGATCCGGCCACCTCACCGTCTTCAGTGACGGCCATGGCCGCCCCGGGGAGACGGGGCCCTGAGCCCTCCAGGTCGACTACACGTGCCAGAGCGACACGTCTGCCCTGGTTGCGCCAGCGCTTCAGGTCGTTGAGAATCTCCCGCATACAACTGAGAGGTTAGGGCCTGACCCTCGCTCCAAGACGATGTACGGGCTCAATCCGTGTCCCTGGCGGCGATAGCCGCAGCAGCAGCCACAACGTTGTCGGCCATCCGTGCAGAGGCTGCATCAATCATGCGGCCGTCCAGCTGTGCCGCTCCCCTGCCTTCAGCCTCAGCCTCGGCGAGCGCTGCCAGGATCATCCTGGCCCGCTCCACCTCTTCGGCCGGCGGGGAGAAGACCTCGTTGGCAAGGTCAACCTGTGACGGGTGGATGGCCCACTTGCCCTCGTATCCGAGTGCAGCGGCGCGCCTTGCGCCGAGCATGAAGCCATCGGGGTCTTTGAAGTCGCCGAAGGGTCCGTCGATCGGCCGGAGCCCGTATGCCCGGCACGCAACGAGCATCCGGGAGAGGGCGGCGTGCCACTGGTCGCCGGGATAGTCGGGATTGAGGCCACCGATACTGGTGGTCCTGGAACCACAGCTGGCCGCGTAGTCGGCCACCCCGAAGTGCATTGCCTCGAGTCGGTCACTGGAGGTGGCGATGGCTTCGACATTTGCCATGCCGAGGGTTGTCTCGATGAGGATCTCAATGCCGATCCGGTGTGCCAGCCCAATGGCCGACTCGATCTGGGTCAACAGAGCGTCGACCATGTAGACGTCTGCGGGTACACCGACCTTGGGGATCATGATCGTGTCCAGGCGCCGACCGGCCTGTTCAACGACATCAACCACATCGCGGTACATGTAGTGGGTGTCGATGCCGTTGATCCGCACCGAGATCGTCTTGCCGAGACCTCTCCATTCGATGTCTCCGAGCGCTTCGATGACGTTGCTGCGCGCCGTCTCCTTGTCGCCGGGGGGTACGGCGTCCTCAAGATCCAGGAACACACAGTCGGCCCCGCTTGCTGCCGCCTTTTCGAACATGCCGGGACTGGTGCCGGGGACGGCCAGCTCGCTGCGCTGCAGGCGTTGGCGGGGTGGCCTATGGCGGGTGTGGCTCATGGCTTCTCCCTCCTGTCCAGGGGATGTTGGGCCAATCAGGCTGAAGGTTGGCGGTAGGTTACGGCCCCGTCCGAAAAACTGAAAACCCTGTCACCGTCCTTTCTAGTCCGGGTGGCACCGAATGGGAGATCCAACGAGGTTTCGTGTAGATGCGACAACCCCCCACCCATGAGACAACCGATGCCGCTCTGCGCTCCGACATCAGGCGCCTCGGCACCCAGCTCGGCGACACGCTGGTCCGTCAGCACGGCCGTGATCTTCTTGACAGCGTGGAGAGCGTGCGGGCCCTCGCTCGCCGGGTACGCCAGGATGCCGACTCCACCGATGTCTCACGCGAGCTGACCGACCTGCTCGGGAGTGCCGACAACGACGAGGCGATTCTGCTGGTCCGGGCATTCACCGTGTACTTCCACCTCGCCAACGTGGCCGAGCAGGTTCACCGCATCGAGGACCTGAACACTGGAGTCGGTGGTGTTGAAAAGCGCTTCGATGAGACAATCCGGTCCCTCGTCGAGGCGGGTGTCGAGCCCTCGGAGATCTCCGACCTGATCAACCGGACCGAGCTGCGACCTGTCTTCACGGCACACCCGACCGAGGCGTCACGTCGGTCGATCCTCAGCAAGTTGGCGACTATCGCCGACCACCTCGAGGACCGCAGCGAGCACCGTAGGACCACGGCCGACAGGCAACGCATCGACCGTCGGATCGAAGAGTTGATCGAAGCGATCTGGCAGACCGACGAGATCCGACACGAGAGGCCCGACCCGTTCGACGAGGCACGATCGGTTCTCTTCTACCTTGACCAGACGGTGCGCGAGGCCGTACCCGACCTGCTTGACGACATGGCCAGCGCCCTGGAGGCGATCGGCGGGAAGATGGAGATCGGCCACTCCCCCATCAGGTTCGGAACATGGGTGGGTGGCGACAGGGATGGCAACCCCAACGTTTCACCCGAGATGACCGAGGCTGTCCTGGGGCTCCAGCGCCAACGTGCCCTGAACCTGCTCATGGCAGCAGTCCTCAACCTTGGTGATGACCTGAGCGTGAGCACCAGGGTCCGGGGAGTATCCGACGAACTGTCCGAGGCGGTCCGTGACGACCATGCCCTGATCCCCGGACCGGTTGCCACACACGGCCCCAGCGAGCCGTACCGGCTCAGGTGCGCCGCAATCGGCCACCGCCTGGCCGACACCGCGAAGATTCCACCCGGCCTCACCGCATACGACACCCCGGCCGAACTGGACGCGGACCTGGCCGTCATGGACACCTCACTCCGCGCAAACGGCGGCGCCCTGTTGGCCGACGGGCATCTGTCCCGGGTCCGGCGCACGCTCGCCGCGGTCGGGTTCCACATGGCCACGCTCGACATTCGCGAACACACCGATCGGCACCACGAGACCCTCGGCCGACTCTTTTTCGCTGTTGGAGTCCACTACCTGGACGCCACGGCGGCGGAGCGAACCGACCTGCTGGCCGCCGAACTCGAGAGCCGGCGCCCTCTCGCCCCACCCCATCAGGAGGACCCGGGTGACGCCCTGGCCCTGTTCCGCACCCTGCGGTCGATTCTGGACCGCGACGGCGACGAGGTCATCGAGAGCTACGTCGTCTCGATGACACGTGGGGTCGACGACATCCTGGCACCCGTCCTGCTGGCCCGAGAGGTGGGTCTCGTCGACCTTGGCCGTGACATTGCACGCCTGGGCTTCGTCCCCCTGTTCGAGACGATCGACGATCTGAGATCCATAGGGCCGGTACTCCGCTCGCTGCTGGAGGTCGGCCCCTACCGACGCCTCATCGAGTTGCGGGGTGGCACACAGGAGGTGATGGTCGGTTATTCCGACTCGAACAAGGATGGTGGCATCACCACGTCGCAGTGGGAGATCCACAAAGCCCTCAGGCAGATCCGCGAGGTATCAGCCGAGACCGGGGTGCAGATCCGCGTGTTCCACGGCAGGGGTGGAACCATCGGCAGGGGCGGCGGACCCACCCATGCGTCAATTCTGAGCCAGCCCAGCGGGGTCCTCGACGGGGAGGTCAAGTTCACCGAGCAGGGCGAGGTGATCGCCGACAAGTACGCCCTTCCCGAAATCGCCAACCGAAACCTGAACCTGGCCCTGGCCGCCCTGACCGAGAGCTCGCTCGCACACCGCACACCACGCCACGGCGACGCCACCGTCGCCCGCTGGTACGGGGTCATGGACGACGTCTCGGAGACCGCCTACAACGCGTACCGGGGCTTCATCGATGCACCCGGTCTGGTCGAGTACTTCACCGACTCGACGCCTGTTGAGGAGCTGAGTTCGATGAACATCGGTTCGAGGCCATCGCGCCGCTCATCGGCGACATCCGGCATCGACGGCCTGCGTGCCATCCCGTGGGTGTTCGGGTGGACCCAGTCCCGTCAGATCATCCCCGGCTGGTTCGGTGCCGGCTCAGGCCTCGAAACCTCCCGCCTGGCCGGACATGGCGACGACCTCTCCGACATGTACCAGAGCTGGAGTTTCTTTCGTACCTTCATCTCAAGCGTCGAGATGACGCTCGCCAAGACCGACCTCGCTATCGCACGCCACTATGTGGAACGCCTTGTCGACCCCGCCCTCCACCCGCTGCTGGACCTGGTGGCCGCTGAGCATGACCGCACCGCCGAACAGGTGGCTCTCATCACCGGCTCCGACCTGCTTGACGACAAGCCTCTGCTGCGCCGCACCCTTGAGGTCCGCGACACCTACCTGGATCCCCTGAACGTCCTCCAGGTGGAGTTGCTCGCCCGGTTCCGCCAGGGTGACGACTCCCCCGAAGCCCACAGGGCGCTCCTGTTGACCATCAACGGGATAGCAGCAGGCCTGCGCAACACCGGCTAGGCGAACACCGGCCAACGCCACATTGAGATGGGAACCGGCGGTGTCCGACAGCGCAGCGATATACGAAGGATGAGCAAGCGTCGGGCACAGTCGGGTCCCAGTCTGAACGAGTCAGGGGTTAGGCGTCGAAGGCTTCCGCGAGGGCCTTCAGGGAGTTGAGACTGTGGCCCTCGAGAAACGTGTCGACGTGGGGCAGGGCGGCCGACATTCCACGTGCCAGGGGCTCGTAGCCGGGTGACGCCTTAAGCGGGTTCACCCAGACCACCTGGTGGGCAACCCTCGCCAACCTTGCCATCTGCTCCTCCATGACCTCGGGGTCGCCGCGGTCCCAACCGTCGGACAACACGACGACGGTTGCACCCCGGGCCATTCCACGCACGCCCCATGAGTCGTTGAACTCCTGCAACCCGTCGCCCAGACGCGTGCCACCTGACCAGTCTGTGACAGCGAGCGCGGCCGCCGAGAGGGCGGCATCGGGGTCCCGGGTGGACAGCTCGCGGGTGAGGCGGGTGAGGCGGGTTCCGAGAGCGAAGGCCTCGACGTCGCGACGGCCGACCATCGCCGCGTGCACGAAGCGGACCAGCGCACGCGCGTAGGGCTCCATCGAGCCGCTCACATCCAGAAGCAGAACCAGCCGGCGCTGCCGTTCCCCGGCCACGGTGAACGCCCGGTGCATCGGCTCGCCACCGGTGCGTAGAGCCTCACGTACGGTTCGGCGAAGGTCTGGGCGGCCTCGCCGGGCTGAAGGCCTGCGACGCCTGCAAGGTCGTCGGGTACCGCCTATCCGCATTCGCATGATCAGCTCATACAGCTCGTCGAGTTCATCGCCGGTGCACTGTGCAAAGTCCCGTGCACCCAGGACCTCGGCCCGGGAGTAGCGCACGCTGATGACGTCACGGTCGGCATCCGTTTCGTCGTCGGCCTCCTCCGCAGCAGGTGCCTCATCGAGAAGAAGGGTCAGGGAGGCTGGGTCCGAGGTCATACCGAGATCAACGATGCCCCCCAGCCAGTGGAGGCGGAACACCTCGTCGTAGACGGCGATGTCCTCAGGTCTGGCAAGCAGGGTAGCCCTGCCAGACCAGTAGACCCCACTGTGGGTGTCAGCCCCCACCTCGGCCAGGGCACGCCCGAAGTCCAGGGTGCTGCCGACAGGAACCGGCAGACCGGCTGCGCGGAGTGCCGTCACGAAGCCGACCATGTGCCGGTCAAGCGTCCGCTCGACCGTGGCCTCCATCTGGTCAGGCTCCTCGTGCTGACATGAGCAGGTTGCCGAACCCCCGGGAACGGACCCGATCCTGGTCTTCGCGGTACTTGAGGAGCGTTCCGATGGTGGTGTCGATGGCTGCCGGATCGAGGTCATCGACCCCGACCAGCACGAGCGCCTCTGCCCAGTCGAGACTCTCCGCCACACCCGGTGGCTTGTACAGGCCCATGACCCTCAGTTGGGCTGCCACAAGCGCCACGTCCCGGGCAAGCGAGACTGGAACGTGTGGTGCCCGGACCCGGAGGATCTCGACCTCCCGGTCGACGCCGGGGTGCTCGACCCAGTGGTAGATGCAACGGCGCTTGAGCGCGTCGTGCACGTCGCGTGTGCGGTTGGAGGTGATCACGACCACTGGCGGCACCTCAGCCGTGAAGGTTCCAAGCTCTGGAACCGTTACCGCGTAGTCGGAGAGAATCTCGAGCAGGAACGCTTCGAACTCGTCGTCGGCCCTGTCGACCTCGTCGATGAGCAGGACAGGTGGTGGGCCTTCGGTCGTGGCCAGTGCGCGCAGGAGGGGGCGGCGAACAAGAAAGCGCTCCTGGTAGAGCTCGTCTTCGAGGTCGGCCACATCGGCTCCTGAGGCTGCTCCGGCAGCCTCAGCTGCCCGTAGGTGGAGGAGCTGTTTTGCATAGTCCCACTCGTAGACCGCCTGGGCAGAGTCGAGGCCCTCGTAGCACTGCAGGCGGATCAGCTCGCCGCCCACCCACGAAGCCAGGGCCTTTCCGACCTCGGTCTTGCCGACCCCGGCCTCACCCTCAAGCAGCAGGGGGCGCTGCAGCCTGAGTGCCAGGAAGATGGCCGTGGCAAGTCCCTCGTCGGCCAGGTAGTCCCGGCCTGCCAGGGCCTCAACCACGTCGTCGACCGCTGCTACATCGTGAACGCCCATCAGGTCAGGCTAGCGAGGCGGGGACGGACACCATTTGCGGGCATCCGGGATGCTGCAACCGGTTCTGGTCAGCGACTCGACTCTTCGAGCCCTCGGCGGGTGAGTACCCGGGCCAGGTGACAGCGGTAGTCGACCGAGGCGTTCAGGTCGGCAGTGGGCTCGAGCCCGTCTGCGGCTAGTGATGCTGCATCCTCGGCTGAGGCCCCTGAGGCGACCGCAGCCTCTACACCGGCGGCCCTGACCGGGCGGGAGTCCATGTTGACCAGACCCACACCGCAGGTTCCACCATCGAGAACGACTGCTGCGCCGACGATCGCCCAGTCCTGGGCACGGCGGTTGAACTTCTGGAAGGACCAGGTCGCGTCCGGCCTTCTGGGGATGCGCACCTCGGTGAGCATCTCGTCGTCGGCGAGGTCTGTCTCGAGAAAGCCCGTGAAGAAGTCATCTGCCTGGACCTCGCGGCTGCCGTCGGGCCCGCTGACGACCAGGCTTCCGCGGAGTGCGACGACGGTGGCGGGCAGGTCCGATGCCGGATCCCCGTGGGCCAGCGAACCACCGAGGGTTCCCCTGTGGCGTACCTGTGGATCGCCCACCTTGGCGGTCGCCGCAGCCAACAGCCCGGCCTCGGCGGTCACCAGATCGCTGACTTCGACGTCGCGGTGGCGCGTCAGGGCACCGATGGCAATGTGGTCACCGTCCTGGCGTACATAGGACAGGTCAGAGAGTCGGCCAATGTCGATGACCATGGAAGGCGCAGCCAGCCGATACTTCATGAGTGGCAGCAGGGAGTGGCCACCGGCCAGCAACTTCGCTTCGTCGCCGTGCTCTGCGAGCAGGGCAAGTGCATGGTCGAGCGAATCAGCCCGCTCGTAGTCGAACGCCACCGGGATCATGAGGTGCTCCCCGAGGCTTCAAGGACAGCCTGGACGATGTTGTGGTAGCCGGTGCAACGGCAGAGGTTTCCCTCGAGGCCCTCCCGTACCTGCTCCTCGGTCGGATCAGGACACTCGTCGAGGAGCGAAACGGCGGCCATGACCATTCCCGGGGTGCAGTAGCCGCACTGGAGGGCGTGATTCTCATGGAAGGCCTGTTGCATCGGGTGGAGGGTTTCGCCGTCGGCGAGGCCCTCAATGGTGGTCACGTCCTGGCCGTCGACCTGCACCGCCAGGATGGTGCACGACTTGACTGCCTCGCCATCCAGATGGACCGTGCACGCACCGCATGACGACGAGTCACATCCAATGTTGGTGCCGGTCATGCCGGCATGGTCGCGGATGTAATGGACCAGGAGTGTTCGCGGCTCGACGTCGTGGGAGACCGACTCGCCGTTGATGTTCACTGTCACCTGCACAGGTGGTCTCCTCTCATTTCATAGTTCAGGTCCGACGACCGCCCTGGAAAGCGGTGCAACGGTGTGCGACTCTAGCCCCGGTGCGCCCTCTGGTCGGCATTCACGGAGCCAACCTTGTAAGCGCCCTCAGCGCCGCAAAGCCACCGACCACGGTCATGGCGACGAGCGCCACGAGCCCCGGCCAGGTCAGGTCCCATGACATCTCGCCGACGAAACCCTGGCGGGAGAGCCGCATCACGTTCGTTAGCGGGTTCAGGCGTGCCGCGTCATGGAGCCATCCGTCCAGGAAGTCGATGGGCACCTGCCCGATGGACAGGAACATGCTGGAGAACCCGATCACCTGCACGATCATCATCGAGCGCAGGGAGCGGAGGCGGTAGGCCACCGTCAGGCCCATCATGCAGAACACGACCGCCATTCCCGCCGTTGCCACGTACAGGCTCACGAGCCCGGGGATCCCGCCGGGCAACTCCAGGCCGCCCAGAGCTGCCACGCCGAGGACACCGGTGGTCGGGATGAACGAACGCACCGCGCTGTAGCCGATGGTGCCGACGAGAATCGGGAGGCGGCTGCCAGGGGTGAGGAGCAGGCGGTCAAAGAAGCCGTTCTCCAGATCGTCGGCGGCCGACATTGCTCCGCCTACACCGGCGAAAACGGCACCCTGAAGAGCCGCGTACGGAGCCATCCAGTTGAAGATGTTGGAGGTGCCGTATCCCTCGATTCGCGTCAGCGAACTGAATGCCCCGGTGAAGCTGACCACGAAGAAGACCGGCATGACGACTGTCGGTATGAGTAGCACGGGGCGCGCCCGTAGACGCTGCATACCCCGCACACATACTGCGAGGCTCACGTTCAACCCGTGGCCGGCGCCGGTGCCGACGGTTGCAGTGCTCATGGTGTCGCAAGCCTCCGGTTCAGTGCCATGACCGCAGCCGAGATCGTCACCGTTGCCAGGGCTGCCGGCAGACCGAGGGCCTGGAGGACATCTGCCGAGGACCAGCCGTTGATGACCAGCCGGCGGACAGGGTTGATGATCCACGAAAGCGGATTGTTCTCGGCTACCACCTTGAACCATCCGCTCATGAGGTTCGTAGGGAAGAAGGCTGAGCTCATGAATATGGAGACGAAGATGAGCGGGAACGTCGCACCGACCGCCTCCTGGGAACCGGTCCGAAACGCCATGACCTGTGCGAGGCCGCCTATGACGAGCACCAGCAGGGCCGCCACCGCCACGAGTACGAGCATTGCAGCAGGTCCGCCGGCCACCTTGGCACCAAACACAAGGAACAGGGCAAGGATCACGATGGTCTTCACCGAGGCCACAACCGCTGCGCCAGCGAGACGGCCCAGGAGGATCGGCCAGCGGGCCACCGGCGATGCCAGAAGCCGGTCGAGGAAACCGTTCTCGATGTCGAGGGCCAACTCGGAACCGGCTGCAGTGGCTCCGAACGAAACCGCCTGGACAATGCAGGCCGGAAGGATGAAGTCCAGGAACGAGTCGACCTCAGGGAACCCCGGCATTTCGAGGACCCGGCTGAACTGCTTGGTGTAGACCGCTGCCAGCAACAGGGGGAAGATGAGCCCCGGCATGACCGAGAGCAGTTGCCGCCTCTCGCCCACCACAGACCGACGTGTCAACTCCCATGTCTGGGAGCCGGCGGTCAGGACTCCCGACCTTCCCGAGCCTGTCACTGCCCGTCTCCGGAGCCCTCCAGGCGACGTCCCGTGGCATGTGCAAAGACGTCGTCGAGGCTGGGAGCATCCAACTCGAGGTGGACTACCGTCACCCCCGCTGAATCCAGCGCCCGGACGACAGCGGCGACATGGGCGGCACCCTCGGAAAGGCCGATGGCGACGCGTCCCTCCCTGGAGGGCCGCTCCTCGCCGAATCCCGTCATGACGTCTCGAGTTGTAGCCACATGCTTCTGGTCGACCTCGACCCGGAGGGTCGGGGCACCCACCGTGGCCTTGAGCTCTGTGGGCGTTCCTTCGCGCACGAGCCTGCCCTCGTCGATTATGGCGACCCGACCCGCCAACTGGTCGGCCTCCTCGAGGTACTGCGTGGTGAGGAAGACCGTTGTTCCCAACTCTGTGTTGAGGCGCCTGACCTCGGCCCAGAGTGCCTGACGGCTGGTCGGATCCAGCCCCGTGGTCGGCTCGTCGAGGAACAGGATCTGTGGCTCGTGCACGAGGGAGAGTGCAAGGTCGAGGCGCCTGCGCATCCCACCTGAGTAGGTTCCGACCCGCCTGTCGACTGCCGCTGTCAGACCGACCCTCTCAAGCAGTTCGGGGCCGCGTCTGCGGATCACCGAGCGCGGTATGCCGTGCAGGACCGCCTGAAGTCGGATCAACTCGTTTCCCGTCATAAGGGGATCGATGGCGGCGTCCTGGAGGGCCACGCCGATCATCCTCCGGATGTCGCCGGGCTGGGTCCTGATATCGCAACCTCCGACCCTGGCCGAACCCGATGTGGGGTGGAGCAGGGTCGTCAACATCCTGACAACGGTGGACTTGCCGGCTCCGTTGGGGCCGAGGAACCCGAAGACCTCACCCTCGTCGATACTCAGGTCCACGCCATCAACGGCGACGATGTCGCCGAAGTGCCTGACGAGGCCCGCTGCCTCGATAACGACCGTCATGTTCTCACCGCCACGAAACCTCGCCTGTCTGGATCTGCCTTCGTCGGTTCAGCCGGCCATGACCGCAGCCGCCGGTTACCTACGAAGTGGAACGGCGGTGACGCTAGCCCCGCCGTCTCTCAGGCCCCGAGTCCGGCCCACACCGGGTAGGTACTAGATCAGCGGTTGAAGGGCCACACCCCGGGCAACTGGCGGACCGGTGCGGGTGGGGGAAGAACCGCGTATGCCTCCTCGTCGGGGAGAACAAGGTTGTACTCACGGCGGGCACGCTCCTCAATCTCCTCGTCGGTGTTCAGGGCATCGATCCGGAGTTCGTAGTCCCTGTTGGCCTGCTCAAGTTCGTCGACCTGGGCCCGGAGGTCCTGGTTTACCTGACGCTGGTCGAGCCAGTCGCGAAAGGGAACGACACCGAAGGCCAGGGTTGCGGTAACTGCTGCAAGGGTCACCCCGAGGAGCGCCAGGAACCTCGTGCCCGCTGCCTTCACGCCGTGCGGTCCGGCCCCCCGGCCAGAGCCGAACCGCCCCTGTAGGCGGCAGCCTCGCCGAGGTCCTCCTCGATTCGAAGCAGCTGGTTGTACTTGGCGACCCTGTCGCTGCGGGCCGGTGCGCCGGTCTTGATCTGCCCGCAGTTTGTGGCGACCGCAAGGTCAGCGATGGTGGTGTCCTCGGTTTCACCGGACCGGTGGGATACCACGGCCGTGTAGCCGTTGGCAGTCGCCAACTCGATCGCTTCGAGGGTTTCGGTGAGGGTTCCGATCTGGTTGACCTTCACGAGAATGGAGTTCGCTACGCCGCTGTCGATTCCCCGCTGAAGCCGCTCGGTGTTGGTGACGAACAGGTCGTCGCCAACTAGTTGGACGCTGTCGCCGACCGCCTCGGTGAGTGCGGCCCAGCCGTCCCAGTCATCTTCTGCCATGCCGTCCTCTATTGAAACGATCGGATAGCGCCCGGACAGGTCGGTCAGGTAGTCGACCATGGCACCGGATGAAAGGCTGCGTCCCTCTCCGGCCAGTGCGTAGGACCCGTCGGCGAAGAACTCCGTTGATGCCACGTCGAGGGCCAGGGCGACGTCACTTCCGGGTTCAAAGCCCGCTGAGCCGATCGCCTCGACCAGCAACTGCACGGCCTCCTCGTTGGATCCGAGGTCAGGGGCGAAGCCTCCCTCATCGCCGACTGCTGTCGCCAGGCCACGGCTTGAGAGGACCCCCCTGAGGGTGTGGTAGCACTCAACGCCCCACCGGAGGGCCTCGCTGAAGGAAGCCGCTCCCACAGGCATGAACATGAACTCCTGGATGTCGACGTTGTTGTCAGCGTGTTCACCCCCGTTGATGACGTTGAGCATCGGAACGGGAAGCACGTGCGAGTTGGTGCCTCCCACGTACCGGTACAGGGCGACCCCGGCATCGTCGGCGGCAGCGTGCGCAACGGCCAGCGAGATGCCCAGGATGGCGTTGGCTCCGAGCCGTCCCTTGTCGTCGGTGCCATCGGCGTCGAGGAGGGCCCGGTCGACAGTTCTCTGGTCGCTGGCGTCGAGGCCACGTACCGCCGCAGCCAACTCACCGTTCACGTTGGCGACAGCCGTGGATACGCCCTTGCCGCCCCAGAACTCGCCACCGTCGCGGAGCTCAACAGCCTCGAAGCGGCCGGTCGAGGCACCGCTGGGCACCATTGCACGCCCAGCCGCCCCACTCTCGAGCATGACCACGACCTCGACGGTCGGGTTTCCACGGGAATCAAGAACCTGTCGGCCTACGACGACATCAATGCTGCTCACGTGCGCTCCCTTACGGTGACCCCGTCTCTCGGGAACCAACGCTACCGCCAGCCTGCTGTCTGTAGCGGGCGCGCGTTGTCTCGTCGGCGACGGTCAGGTCGACACCGTCAGCAGCCGCCAGCGCCTCGGCGGCTCTCACGCCGCCTGCGAAGCGTCCGATGGCACCGCGTAGTGCGTCTTCGGCGTCAATACCGTTTTCGGCAGCCCACACCACAAGTGCCATCAGAGCATCACCCAGGTGCTCGTCGTTGACAGTGGCCGAACTCAGATCTGGTGAGACAGGGGCCACATCTGGAGCCACGCCGGTTCCACGTGAGCGCCTGATCACCTTCTGGGCCATGGCAAGGGCCGGTAGGGCTGGTGGTATCCCGTCAAGCGAGGAGGAGCGTCCCTTTTCAGCAAACTTGATGCGGTCCCAGTTGGAGATGACCGCTTCGGCATTGTCGGCCAGCACCGGTGGGCCACCCGCTTCCGGGAACACGTGTGGGTGGCGCCTTCGCAGCTTGTCGTGGATGCCCCGAGCCACATCGGCCATGTCGAAGCGGCCGTCATCGGCCGCGATCCTGGCGTGGAACACGACCTGGAAGAGGAGGTCTCCCAACTCCTCCTCGAGGTGGTCGCTGCCATCGCCTGTCTCCTCGTCGTAGGCATCGAGCGCCTCGAGGACCTCGTAGGCCTCCTCGATGAGGTGGGGGCGGAGCGACGTGTGTGTCTGTTCCGCGTCCCAGGGGCACTCCGCCCGAAGCGTGGCGACCTGTTCGACAAAGCGCTGCACCTCCACGGCAATGGGGGGCGTCATCTCCGGAATGTAGATGCACGTCAGGTGGTCCGGCTGGACCTCATCACACAGGGAGTCCCATCGGACTGTCCGGATCAGTTCAGCAGCTGTACCCAGGCCCTGCAGAACGGTGACCGGTGCCGTCGGGGCTTCCGGCACTGAGGCCACCAGGTCAGCCAGAACCGCCCCGGTGTCGACCTGGGCCACAAGCATCGGGCCACGCTCACCCGCCGCCTCGACGGCAAAGCGGTGGGCATCGACGATACGCACCCCTGCCGTCAGGGGGTCTGTTCCGAGGCGGGTCCATGCCAGGTCTGCGAACGAGAGGGCCGGCAGCACGACGGTGTCGACCCGGTCGTCGGCGATGAGCATCTCAACGGTCCGCTCGGCGACCATCGGCGAACCCGGGACCGCATACAGAACGGACCCGGCCTCTGATGCAGCGGCGACAACCTCCTCGACGATTCCCGCGTAGACCTCGTCAAACGATGCCGCAACCTCGTAGTGGTGGTCGAGGCCGGTTACCTCTCCCAGGAGGGTGACGGCTGGATGCCTCGATGTCCTGACGAACCGGACAGCGTTGGCGGCGATCGCCTCCAACGTGCCGGTCGTGGCTAGGTCACTTCCGGCTGGGCCGAGACCAACAATGGTGACCGTCGGCGCCACGACGGGTCAGGAACCCCCGCCGACGCCATCAGGTGATGCTGGCCCGGCGGGCCGTACGACCCGTCCGACAGCGTTGTCCCACGTGCCGTACCGGGGGTCGACGGTGATGTCGCGGGTAAGTGTGGCCATGTGGAGGATCACGCCCGGGAGGCGCTCGCCGAGGGTGTCGAACGGAGCAGGTTCGATGACGCCCGGCTGGTCGATTCGGATCACATGGAACCCGAACTGGCTTGGAACCGGGCCGACGAGGTCGTCGCCCCCACTCAGGGCACCGAGTGCCGCCCGCTCATAGGTCGGCACGAAGGACCCGATCGGTGCACAACCCAGCCCGCCTCCCCTCGCGGCCGAGCCGGGATCCTGGGACAGCTCACCTGCCAGGTCGGCGAAGTCCTCACCGGACCCGAGGCGATCCATAACCACCAGGGCCTGGCTCTCGTCTGCAACCAGAATGTGGCTGGTGCACAGGTCATGGCCAACCACCTCTGCACCGGCCTCGTACGCGTCCCTTACGGAGTCGCCGGCGGCTACAACCAGGTCCAGCGCAGCCTGCCAGCGGATGAGGGTTGACAGGGCCGGCGCCTCGGGGTCGAGCCCGGCAACGATCAGCCTGTCGCGTGCGGCATCAAGGTCGTTGGGGCCGGCCTCGAGACCGTGCTCGGCGAGCATGTCGACCACAGCCTCGTAGCGGACCATCTGGTCGAGCACCTCGACGACGCCGGCGGTGCCCATGGTGGTACCCACCGAATCGGGCCCGTAGCTGTCCTCGACCAGTTGGGTCAGGGCAGCGCGGTCAATGGTCGTGGCACCCACCGCGAGGGCAACATCGGAGGAGCCACAGGCAGCGGCGACCATGGCGGTCACGAGCACCAGAGGTGTCAGGCGGGAAAGGAACATCACGGGCCCGCAATGGTAGGGGACGCCCCGCCCTGTCCGACAGATCCGGCCTCAACGGGTATGAGGTCCTCGATCATCGACACCAGGTCACCCACCAGGTCGTCTCCGTCGACCGGCAGAATCAGCTGCCTCGATCCCTCCTTGTAGACGGCATGGTGGTGAAGACGGGCAAGGCGCGTCTGACGGCTCAGGGGCAGCACGACAGGTGAACAGCGCGCCACCCGTTCTGGCCCACCGAGACCCGGGCCACGCCCCACCGTCACATCGGTCATTCCCCTCTCCACACACAGTGCCCGCAGGCGGCCAACAGCTATGAGGGCCTCGGCTGCCGGCGGCAGGGGCCCGTAGCGGTCCTCCCACTCGGAGCGCACGGCTTCGACGTTGGCGGCGTCCGGGGTTGTTCCGGCGGCAGCCAGCTTTCTGTAGGCCTCGAGGCGTAGGTCGCTACGGGAGACGTAGTCCTCGGGGAGGTGCGCGTCGACGGGAACTTCGACCCTGATCTCGGCTGGCACCTCGGGAACCCGGCCGGCCAACTCGTCGACCGCCTCGGTGACCATCTGGCAGTAGAGGTCGTAGCCGACGGCTGCCACGTGGCCGCTCTGACCGGTTCCCAACAGGTTGCCGGCACCCCTGATCTCGAGGTCGCGCATCGCAATGCGGAAACCGGACCCCAGGTCGGTTGTCTCGCCGATGGTCCTGAGCCGTTCGTAGGCCTCCTCACTGAGGGACCTGTCCGGCGGGGTGAACAGGTAGGCGTAGGCACGCTGCCCGGCCCGACCGACCCGTCCGCGCAGTTGATGCATCTGCCCGAGGCCGAGCAGGTCTGCCCTGTCCACGACAAGGGTGTTCACGGTCGGCATGTCGATGCCGGATTCGATGATCGTTGTGCAGACCAGCACGTCGTAGCGGCCCTCCCAGAAATCCATCACGATGTTCTCGAGGCTCACCTCGTCCATCTGGCCGTGGGCGACAGCTACCCGTGCCTCGGGCACCAGTTCGCGGATACCGCCAGCTATCTGATCGATGTCATAGACACGGTTGTGGACGAAGAAGACCTGGCCATCGCGTAGCAGTTCCCGGCGGATGGCCTCGGCCACGGCTCGCTCGTCGTATCCACCCACGTAGGTGAGGATCGGCTGCCGGTCCGCCGGTGGCGTGTTGAGGAGGCTGAGGTCGCGGATACCGGTGAGCGACATCTCGAGGGTTCGTGGAATGGGCGTGGCCGTGAGCGTCAGCACGTCGACGTCTGACCGGAGGGCCTTGATGCTCTCCTTGTGGCTCACACCGAAGTGCTGCTCCTCATCGATCACCAACAGGCCCAGGTTCTTGAACACGATGTCGCCCGAGAGGAGCCGATGGGTCCCGATCACCACATCGACGGATCCGTCAGCCAGGCCCTCGGCGACACGCCTCGCCTCGGCCGGTGTCAGGAACCTGCTCAGAACCTCGACCCTCACCGGGTACGGCGCATAGCGGTCCCGGAAGGTCTGGCCGTGCTGCTGGGCGAGCAGGGTTGTAGGTACGAGGATCGCTGCCTGACGGCCGTCCTGCACCGCCTTGAAGACAGCACGTACCGCAACCTCGGTTTTGCCGAACCCGACATCGCCGCACACCAGGCGGTCCATGGGCAGAGCCCGTTCCATGTCAGCCTTGACATCCTCGATGGCTCCGAGCTGGTCAGCTGTCTCCTGGTAGGGGAAGGACTGCTCCAGCTCGCGCTGCCACGGGGTGTCAGCCGCAAAGGCGTGGCCAGCTGCGGCAACACGCTGTTGGTACAGGAGAACCAGTTCCTGGGCGATCTCATCGACCGCTGAACGCACCTTCGACTTTGCCTTCTGCCAGTCGGATCCACCCATCCGGCTGAGGCTCGGCTTCTCTCCGCCGGTGTGTGGACGGATCACGTCAATCTGGTCGGTGGGCAGGTAGAGGCGGTCGTCACCCCTGTACTCGAGTAGCAGGTAGTCACGTTCGACACCGCCCAGGGTGCGGGTCACGAGGCCGGCGAACCTGGCGACGCCGTGGTGTTCGTGCACGACGTAGTCGCCGGGGGCCAGGTCCTCAAAGACGCGCACTGCTGCTGTGCGCCTGGGCTTCGTTCGACGCCGGGTCCGCCGCCGGCCGGTTATCTCGGCCTCGGTCACGACCGCCAGCCCCGACGAGGGAAGGACGAAGCCCCGCTCGAGTGGCGCCACGACCAGCCGGGCTCCACCCGCCCGGAGGTCAGTGCCGGAGTCGGCCGATGCCGCCTCGATTCCGGACTCGAGGAGCCGCTGGCTCAGCCGGTCGACGCTCCCCTCTCCATCTGCGACAACAACTACCCGTATGCCATCGGCGAGGAGGCTGGCCAGGCGGCCTACGACACCACCGGAGTCGGTATCGACGGCACCGGGAACGACATGCCAGCCCGAGGCGGAGATGGTCTCGACCCCTGGACCCTCGGGTACCGCATCGAGGGTCCACACGGGCGCATTCGTGTGTACCAACAGCCGGTCCCATCCGGTATGGAGACGCGGGAAGTCGTCAACATCGGCACCCCATGTGACGGCAAGGGTGTCGGCCAGGGACTCCTCCTCGGCCTGCAGGTCTGCGATGCGGTCTCGCAGGCGCCTGGGCTCCAGCGCCACGACGAGGGAATCGTCGTCGAGCAGGTCGAAGAGGACCCTCTCATCGCCGGACAGCCACGGCAGCCAGGACTCCATGCCGTCAAAGAGTTCACCGCTCGACAGACGGTCCCACTGCTCGCGACCCCACGGCTGCTCTCCCACCAGCGCTGCGGCACGCTCACGTACCTCGCCGTCAAGGATCAACTCCCTGCACGGCAGGATCTCGACCTCGGCACGGGAAATGGTCGCCAACTGGTCAGCGACGCCGAACTCACAGAGCCGGTCGACCTCGTCGCCCCAGAGGTCGATGCGTACCGGTGCCTCCGACGTTGACGGCCAGACATCGACGATTGAACCCCTCACAGCCACCTCGCCCCGGTGCTCCACCTGGTACTCACGCCGATAACCCGCAGCCACCAGGTCGGAAACGAGGAGTGTCTGGTCGACAACATCACCGGGGCCAATCAAGATCGGCTCAACGTCTCCGGCCCCGGGCCCCAGGCGCTGCACCAACGCCCTTCCCGATGCGACAACAACCTGCGGCCGATCGGCGAGGCTCGACAGCCGGTGGAGAACGTGTAGACGACGCCCCATCGTCTCGACACCCGGACTGACCCTTTCAAACGGCAGGGTCTCCCATGCCGGGAACAACTCCACATTGTCGTGGCCCAGGTAGAGACGCAGGTCGGCCGCCAGAAACTCCGCCTCGCTGCCGGTGGGAACGGCCACCACAAGGGGATAACGCCCGGCCTGGCGCGCAACTGCGGCGAGCACAATCGCCCTTGCCGGTTCGGGAACCGCGAGGGTTGCGTGCCTTCTGCCGAGAACCGACGCAAGGGCCGGCTCATCTTCCAGCAGGTCGGGAAGGCCGGAGAGGAACTGCCCGCTCACGGGGTCACGAACGAGAGTTGAAGCGGGACATGGCTTCGGCCACACCCTCGACCAGGATCACCTCGACCGCATCGGCCGCCTCCTGGGCCACGATTTCCAACTCGGTGGCTTCTGCAGCCCCGGGCCTGCGCAGCACGTGGTCTGCACCCGACTGCCGGCCGGTGGGCTTGCCTACACCAATGCGAACCCGCAGATAGTCCTGGGTCTTGAGGTGTGCGGTGATCGACCGGAGTCCGTTGTGGCCCGCCAGACCACCTCCTGACTTCACCCTCAACTCACCCACGGGGAGGTCCAGCTCATCGTGGACGATCACGATCCTCGCCGGCTCGTCGATTCCGTGGCGGCGGACAAGCCTGGCCACGGCCTGACCGGATTCGTTCATAAAGGTCTGTGGAACCGCAAGGGCGACCCGCTCGCCTCCGATGCGAACCTCGGCCACACGGGCCAACTCCTTGGACTTGCGTAGCGGAGCGGAGTGCCGCTCTGCCAGCAGCGCAACGGCTTCGGCGCCGGCGTTGTGGCGGGTGCCATCGAACCTTGCCCCGGGGTTACCCAGCCCGACAACCAGAAGCGATGCGGGCTCGCCGCGCCTCTTCTGGCTGGTCCCTCCGGGCCGCCGGATCATGCCCGGACCCGCAACCTATTCGGAGTCGGTGTCGCCGCTGTCCTCGTCTGAGGCCTCGTCAGCGCCCTCGTCGGCGCCCTCCGCGGGCTCGACATCAAACTCGGCAGCCAGAGCGGCCGCCTCGGCAGCCTCTTCGGCAGCCATTGCCTCGAGGGTGGAGCGGGTGATCATGCCGACCGCAACCGCTTCGTCGGGATCGACGTCGGTGGTGACACGCTCGGGGAGCACCAGGTCGCCGACACGAACGGAGTCACCAATGGTGAGGTTCGAGATATCGACTTCGATCTCGGTGGGAATGTTGTCGGGAGCAGCGTTGATGGTGAGGGAGAAGAGGTTCTGGTCGACCATGCCGTCATTGTCGGTAACCTCCTTGGCCTCTCCGACCATGACGATCGACACGTCGACGGTGACATCCTGGTCTGGGTCGATCCTGACAAAGTCCACGTGGAGCACGTCGCGGCGGACCGGGTGACGCTGGATCTCCTTGACGATCGACATGTGCTTCTCGCCGCCCACCTCGAGTTGGATGATGGCGTTCAGGCCGGCCTCGGTGGTGATGGCCCTACGCAGCTCAGGCCAGTCGACGGAAACGGTCACCGGATCCTGCTGGAGTCCGTAGAGGACCGCCGGGATCTTGCCGGCCGTGCGGCTACGCCGACTGGGTCGGGTACCGGTGCTTCGACCAGTTTCAACTGTGAGAACAATCTCGTCCATGGGAACGCTTCCTGCAGAAGGGGGCTTGGGACCGGGAGGTCACCGGACCGACGGGCGAGTCTACCGGCGTCTGGGACGAGGCGGACCTCGACGGCACCAGACAGGGCCCGGGACCTATCAGGTTCAGGCTAGGTTGTTTCCCCCGAAGATCTCGCTGACCGAGGAGTCAGCGAACACAGCTCCAATTGCCCTGGCGATGAGAGGGGCGACGGTCAGAACCTCGACGAAGTCGGGATCGGTCCCCGCCGGCAGGGGAACGGTGTCGGTGACTATGACCTTTTCGATCGAGGAAGCCGTGAGCCGCTCCATGGCCGGTCCTGAGAAAAGGCCGTGGGTGGTCGCCGCTATGACCTTTGACGCCCCCCGCTCTGCGAGCTGGTCAGCGGCTGCGCAGATGGTTCCGGCCGTGTCGATCATGTCGTCGACAATGATGCAGACCTTGCCGTCAACCTCGCCGACCACCTCTTTGGCCTCGACGGTGTTGAACTCGGAGTGGCTGCGTCGCTTGTGCACGATGGCGAGGTCTGCGTGGAGCTGCATTGCATAGCGCTCGGCGACCTTCACCCTTCCGGCATCGGGTGACACGATGGTCAGGTCGCCCTCGAGCGAGTTGAGCCGCTCGATGAGCACAGGCATTGCCGTGAGGTGGTCGACCGGCCCGTCAAAGAACCCCTGAATCTGTCCGGAGTGCAGGTCGACGCCAACCAGCCTGGTGGCACCGGCCGCCTTGAACAGGTTGGCTACCAGCTTTGCGGTGATCGGCTCTCGACCAGAGGCCTTGCGGTCCTGGCGGGCGTATCCGTAGTGGGGACACACGACGGTGATGCGCTTGGCTGAGGCCCGACGGGCTGCATCGACCATGATGAGTTGCTCCATCAGGGAGTCGTTGATGGTGGTGCCGGGCACGTGGCAGTGGGTCTGGATGATGAAGACGTCGCTGCCACGGATGGACTCGGAGAAGCGGCAGTGGATCTCGCCGTTGGCGAACTCGGCCAGGTTGGGTTCGCCGAGTTCCTCGCCCATTTCGCTGGCGATGGCCTCGGAGAGGGGGCGGCTTATTCGCCCGGACACGAGGTAGAGCTTCTTGTTCGTGACGAGTTCCATGCGTCGGAGGTTCCCCGCTGTCGGTGTGGTTGACGTGCCGGAAGCCGAGTGTATGACGCGCGGTCCCCCACTGGTGGATGACTTGGCTGGTATTGCGCTGTCAGTCCACGTAGGTCGGAGTTGGTGGGATTCCACCGTCCTGGAGCGTGGTACTCGTGGGTGGAGGTTTGGTGGTCGTGGTCGGTACGACGGTGGTTGTGGGCGGCAGTGTTGTGGTCGTCGTTGTTGCGGGCGGAATGGTCGTCGTCGTGGTCGTAGTTGTCGTTGTTGTGGGCGGCAGTGTTGTGGCCAGCACTGCTCCGAGGATGGCATTTCCCCGCATTCCGTCGAACATACGCCAAACGTGGTCCCTGCGACACCTGTTCGACAGGCCGGCTGGCCAGACCACGCTCCGGCCGGGCCGTAGGCTCAGGACCCGTGAACGACCACGTGCCTCCGACCGGCCTTCCTGAGAGCGGACGACCAGCCGACGATGTGCTGGCCGACCTCACGGCAAAGCGGTCCCACGATGTCAGGTGGGCCGATGGCCGCACCTTCGCCCTGGTCTTTGACGGTGGAGAGGACGTACGGGCAGTCGCCGAGGAGGCTGCCCGCCTCTACCTCCACGAGAACGCCCTGAACACGCTGGCCTTTCCGTCTCTCGGCTCCATCCAGTCAGAGATCTGTGGCTGGACTGCAGACCTCCTGCACGGCCCCGAGGCCGCGGGCTTTCTCACAAGCGGGGGAACCGAGAGCATCCTCTGCGCGGTCCTGGCTGCACGCGACCGGGCAGTGGCTGAACGGGGCCTGACGGACCCGGAGATTGTCCTGCCGGTCAGCGCCCACGCCGCATTCCACAAGGGCGCCCACATGTTCGGCCTGCGGACGAGAACCGTGCCCGTCACCGACGGGTGGACTACCGACCTCGACGCCATGGCCGATGCCGTCGGACCGGACACGGCACTTGTCGTGACATCGGCGCCGCAGTACCCCCAGGGAACGGTCGACCCAGTTCCCGAGGTGGCTTCAATGGCCGCCGAGGTCGGGGCCAGTTGCCATGTCGACGCCTGCATGGGCGGCTTCGTCCTTCCATTCGCCGAGATGGAGGGCCGCACCACACCTCAATGGGATTTCAGGGTCGACGGCGTGACCTCGATATCAGCCGACCTGCACAAGTTGGGCTATGCCCCCAAGGGTGTCTCGGTGATCCTTCACCGCTCCCGTGAACTGCGTCGCTACCAGACATTTGATTTCGACGGCTGGCTCGCCGGCCGCTACATCACACCCAACATGCAGGGCACCCGCTCGGGGCTGCCAATGGCCGCTGCGTGGGCGGTGATGCAGTATCTGGGCGTCGACGGCTACCGGCGCCTGGTTCGCACCACGCTCGAAACGGCCGACTCAATCCGCGCAGGCGTCCGGGCCATCGACGGACTTAGGATTCTCGGTGATCCGGTGCATCACCTGCTGGCCATGTCCGCCGATCCGGAAATGGATGACACCATCAGACGAATCGACCTGTTCGCCCTTGGTGAGGCCATGGCCGACCGCGGCTGGCACCTTGACCGTCAGGGACCGCCGCCAAGCCTGCACATGACCGTAAGTGCCGGCAACGCCAAGGCCGTCGACGAGTTCCTGGCCGACCTCTCGCAGGCCACTGAGCATGTCAGGGGTGGGCCCACCGGCGAGGTCACCCAGTACGCCACCCTCGAGTAGCGATCACCCGGGGGCTGGCTGGCTGGCCGGGCAGGCCTCGAACCTGCAACCTCCTGATCCAAAGTCAGGTGTTCTGCCAGTTGAACTACCGGCCACTGGCGCACACCGGGGTGCCGTCAGTACCGCACAGAGCGTAGTGGCAGGTCGCATCCCCGCGAACTGACCGCTACACACTCTCCGCGCTGTACCCTTCGGGCCGTCATGGGATCTCTTATCAAGAAGCGCCGCAAGCGCATGCGCAAGAAGAAGCACCGCAAGATGCTCAAGCGCACCCGCGCCAAGCGGATGCGGGGCAAGTAGCCCGGTCTCAGACCGGCGGCACCGGCGGTGGAACGCTCCGCAGGACACGCCGCCCATCGCCCGGATACTCCCCCTCCACGAACCAGGTACCTCCGCTTCCGGCCAACCGCGGCTGTCGACCCGTCGCGTCCCCCAACAAGTCACGCCAGTGGGCCATCTCGGGCATCAGGTCCAGGAGTGCCGGCTCCAGGTCGTTGCCTGCTGAGCCGGTTGGTCCTCCCAGGTCATCCCAGCGCTGGTAGACGGCGGCGGTCGGACACCCGACCGGTGGAATCAACAACGTGAACACCAGTTCCTCAAACGGAAGCGGTTCGACGACCTCGCCGATTCCAGAAACCCGGGCACGCCCGCCGACGAGGCAGAAGGCCACGTCGGCGCCGATTCCAGATGCTGCCACCGGGTCGTTGAAGCCGGCCCAGCGCAGGATCGCCGCAGCATCAGCCGACCCACCGCCCAGGCCCGCTCCGGCCGGGATCTCCTTTTCGACCACCACCCGGTCCTCTCGGCCGACAAGTGCCAGGGCCCGGCTGACCAGGTTGTCATCGTCGGCCACGACCTCGAGACCTCCCTCCGTTCCGTGCACCTCCAGGCCGTTTCCGGGTCCCACGGTGATCCGGTCGGCAAGGTCAAGGCACACCATCTCAGCTTCAATCAGGTGGAGGCCGTCGTCGCGCACACCGGTGATCCGAAGAGAAAGGGTCAGCTTGGCCGGTGCCACGAGCACGGTGTTCACGACCGGTCCGCCACGACACGCGAAGCAAGAGCAACCCACTGATCGAGGCCCAACTCCTCGGCACGGGCCGTCGGGTCGACACCTGACTCCACTATCGCCGCCTCGCCCAACAGGCCCTTCAGGGAGCGGCGCAGCATCTTCCGGCGCTGGCCGAACCCGGCCCGCACCACCCCGAACAGAACCTCAGCATCGACATCGGTCGCGGGCTCCGAGCGGCGTCGGAGCCCCACAAGGGCGGAATCGACCCGCGGGCGCGGCAGGAACACCGATGGAGGTACCCGACCGAGAAGGCGTGCCTCAGCGTGGTACGCCACCTTCACAGAAGGCAGGCCGTACGCGTCGTCTCCGGGCCCTGCCACCAGGCGGTCGGCCACCTCCCTCTGCACCATCACGACCATCTCCCCGATGGCAGGCACGTCGTCGAGCAGGTCACAGATGAGCGGCACCGAGATGTTGTACGGAAGGTTCGCAACAAGAACCCAGGGAGCATCGCCGAGCAGGATGTTCCAGTCGGTGCCCATCGCATCGGCATGGACGATCCGGACCTGATCCGACGAATACCCCTCGGTCACCTCGGCCAGCACACCGACCAGCACATCGTCGATCTCAACAGCGGTTACGCGTGCCCCCTCCTCGAGCAGGGCAAGTGTCAGCGAACCGACACCGGGGCCGATTTCGACAACCCTGTCGCCAGAGTTGATCTCGGCCAGCTCGACGATTCGGCGGACGGTGTTGGGCTCAACAACGAAGTTCTGTCCGAGCGAGCGCTTGGGACTAATGCCGTGGCGGTCGAGCAGCGACCGGACCTGGGTCCGGGTGAGGGTCACCCGGGGGAGATTACGGCAGGTAGCGGCCGCACACCGGCCACTGGCCGCGACCCCGCAGGTTGTAGAGGGAACGGGCCATTGCGTCCTGGTCTGCAGGTGCGGCGGCCGCGGGATCGACACCCACCAGACGCTCGTGGTAGATGCCGGCAATCCAGTCCCACGTGGTGGTGCTGAACTGGTAGGCGCCGCGGTAACGGCCGGTGGGGTTCACCGCCGTGTAGTCGCCAGTGGCCTCGCAGTAGCGGAGCGCCTCCCACTGCTCGGCAGAGGGGCCGCCGTCAGCGGGCTTCGTGTCCCAGGGAATGGTCGTGGTGGGGCCGGGTGTGCTTATAGCCGTCGCCCTCCGGTTGTCTTCCTCTTCACGCAGCCTCGCCCGCTCCGCCTGGCGGTCGGCCTCTACCTGCTTGGCCGCCAGGATCGCGTCGAGGGCCTCCCTCTCGGCGAACTCCACGGCCACGATCTCCTGGGCCATGGCGATGGCCTCAGCCTCATACATCCGGGCGGCCTCGGCCAGCCTGTTCACAGTCGGTAGGTTCGAACGGGCAACATGCCATTCGTCGGCACGGTCCACCAGGTTCGTAATGTCTGCAGGAGAGGTGGGCGTTGTCCAGTCGGACACTGGGCCAGCGGCAACAGCGTCTACGAGCACGATCGGCACCGACAGCGCCAACTCCACCGAACTGGAGGCATCTGCGACGCCGGTAAGCGACCCGGTCGAATCGGGGTCCTCCAGGACGAACAGGGGAAGCGCGGCGATCGTGGCAAGCGCCACTACAACCACACGCCACCTCTCGACCGTGAACTCAGCCAACTTCCCTCTGCTCCTGTCTCGGAAAATGCCCTACCGGCGACCCTCAATTTCGTGGAGGAACGCGCGCAGCCACAGGGCGACGTCCGAAAGTTACGTAAATACAGTCCGATTCGCAACTTGGCGGGCTGTGGCAGTGGGCACCCGACCACGCCCGGCGCGAGGTGACCTCACAGGGCCCCGGCAGCATCGCCAAGACCGTAGAAGCGGCGGGCGTTCCCGGATGTTGCAATCGCCACCTCGCTGGACTCGAGCCCCATTGCCTCGGCCAGCGCTGCACCAACCAGGGCCACGTTGGCAGGTTCGTTGGGTTTCCCCCTGTGGGGCACCGGTGTCAGGTAGGGCGAGTCAGTCTCGACCATGACCTGCTCGAGAGGAATCCGGGCTGCAGCTTCACGAACGTCGTGGGCCGTCGCAAAGGTGATGATTCCGCTGAATGACAGCATTGCGCCGCGTTCGACACATGCAACCGCCTCCTGAGGCCCTCCGGTGAAGCAGTGGAACACAGTGCGCTCCGGGACTCCCTCTGTGTCCAGCAGGGCGAAGGTCTCCTCCCACGCCTCGCGGGTGTGGATCACGATCGGCATCTCACGTTCGTTGGCCAGAGCAACATGTGCGGCGAACACGTCTGCCTGTGCCTGTCTCGGTGAGTGGTCGTAGTGGTGGTCGAGGCCGGTCTCGCCGACGGCGACCACCGCCTCGTCGTCGAGCAGATCGACTATTCCCCTCATTCCGTGACTGGCCTCGTGTGGATGGACCCCGGCGGTGGCCCACACGTCTGGATGGGACCTAGCCACAGAGATGGCTGCACGGCTGTTGTCAAAGTCTGTTCCGACGTTGACGAAACCCACGACCCCGGCACTGCGGGCCCGTTCCAGAGCCTCCTCGGCGTTGCTACCCAGGTGGCAGTGGTTGTCGAACCACTCACCACCAACGCCGGTAGATGCCGCCTGACTCAACCTTCGTCGTCCTGTTCGTCGGCCAACAGTTCAGCCAGGTCGACCTTCGCGAACATCGGGGTCGGCTTGTCGACCGGGGTGCCCGGAACCGGCTCGACCCGGACCCAGCCATCGACCTCGCCGAAAAGCCCGTCGAGTTGAGCCGTTGAGAACGGAAGGTACGGAGACAGGGCGACCCTCACGCCGGCGACTGCGGCCAGCGCCGTTCCGAGCACCACGGCGGCCCGCTCAGGATCGCTCTTGGCCAACTTCCACGGCTCGGTGGCATTCAGATACGCGTTCACGACAGCAGCGGCCTCGATGCCGGTCCGTATACCTGCCCTCAACTCCACCCGGTCTATCTGTTCGCCGACACGCTCTATGGCCTCGTCGACGGCAGCCAGCACGGCAAGGTCACCGTCTGAGCGGCCGTCGACTGACGGCACCTCGCCACCGCAGGTCCGGTGCACCATCGAGAGCACCCGGTTCACCAGGTTCCCCCACGTGGCAACCAGCTCCTCATTCACCCGCCGGGCGATCTCCTCCACAGACAGGTCCGTGTCGCTCTGCTCGGGGAACGACGCAGCGAGGGCGTACCTGATTGCATCGGCCTCAAACATCGCCAGCCCCTCACCGATTGTGAGGCCCACGCCACGGCTCGCGGAAGCCTTGCCCCCGCTGAACGTGACGTAGTTGTTGGCCGGCACGTCGGTCGGCAGGTTGAGGCCTCCGTAACCGAGCAGCATCCCGGGCCAGATGATCGTGTGGAACGGGATGTTGTCCTTGCCGACGAAGTAGACCGACCGGGCGTCGTCGTTCTCCCACCACTCGCGCCATGAATCGGGTTTCCCCCGGTTGGCTGCCCACTCCTTGGAGGCCGACAGATATCCGATGACGGCCTCGAACCAGACGTAGATCCGCTTACCGGGGCCCAGGTCGTCGACGGGAACATCGATACCCCATTCCAGATCCCGGGTGATGGCCCGATCCTGCAGGCCGTCGTCGATCCAGCCCTTCGAAAAGTTGAGGACGTGAGGACGCCAGCCCTCACGGGCATCCAGCCACTCGCTGAGGTCCGACTCGAAGTCGGACAGCCGGAGGAAGAAGTGCTCGGTCTCGCGTAGTACGGGTTCGCTGCCCGTGATCTTGGAGCGGGGATCGATCAGTTCCTCGGGATCGAGGGTGCGCCCGCAGTCCTCACACTGGTCTCCCCTGGCCTCGGAATAGTCGCAGTGGGGACAGGTGCCCTCAATGTAGCGGTCGGGCAGGAACCGGTCGGCATCGAGGTCGAAGTACTGCTCGCTCGACCGCCTGTCGATGTGTCCGTTCTGGAGAAGCCGCAGGAAGATGTCGTGGGTCACCTCGGAATGGTTCTGTGTATCGGTGGAGGTGTAGAGGTCCCAGCTGATACCGAGACGGTCCCAGTCGCTCACGAACTCAGCGTGGTAGCGGTCGACTATGTCGGCAGGGGTTACCCCCTCGGCGTCGGCACGAACCGTTATGGGGGTTCCGTGCACATCTGAGCCTGAGACCATCAGCACCCGGTTTCCGGCCAGGCGCTGGTAGCGGGCGAACACGTCGGCAGGAAGGTAGGCGCCGGCAAGGTGACCCAGATGGCGTGAGCCTGATGCGTAGGGCCAGGCAACGGCGACGAGGATTGGGGTGGACATGGCCTCCGAGGCTACCGCTGGGCCCATTCGCCGGAGCACGTGTCTATGAGGCCGGTATCTCCAGGGCCAGCCTGTAGGCGCGCCTACGCGATACGCCCAGCCGTCTGGCGACCTCGTCGGCTGCGTCGCGTGTCGAGGCACCGGTGCCCCTGGCCTCGGCCAGGAGGACACGAATACGGTCGTCGTCTGCACCGGCTGTGGGAGCGGCACCACCAACTACCAGGACGATCTCGCCCTTCACCGGTGTCGCTGCCCAAGTGGAGGCCCCAGCGAGGGTCCCCCTCCAGACCTCCTCGTGGAGCTTGGTGACCTCGCGTGCCACGGCGACCGGACGCTCTGCACCAAAGGCGCCGGTCAGGTCGGCAAGGGTTGCCGCCAGACGGCGGGGCGATTCGAATAGCACGATCGTGCGCTCCTCGACCGCCAGCTCGGCAAGCCTCCCGGTGCGGGCTGCGCCGCTACGTGGCAGGAAACCCTCCATGCACCATCGTGTGGTCGGAAGACCGCTCATGACGAGTGCCGCAACCGGCGCAGACGGCCCGGGCACCACCGACACCTCAAAGCCGGCGTCGAGCACCCTCCGTACCAGCCGTTCGCCGGGATCAGAGATACCCGGTGTCCCTGCATCGGTCACGACCGCCACGGATGCCCCCTCGGACAGCCGCCTGATGACCTTGCCGGCAGCCGCCTCCTCGGTGTGCTGGTCGACCCGCAACAGGCTCGACCCCGTGATCCCGGCGTGGCTCAGGAGTAGGCCCGTGCGGCGGGTGTCCTCGCAGGCAATGAGATCAGCGGCGGACAAGACCTTGACCGCCCTCTGGGAGAGATCACCGAGGTTTCCGATTGGGGTGGCAACGAGAACGAGCAGCCCGGCCCCGGACAACGTGCTCACTCCCGCACCGTCAACTCATCACCCACCTTGAGGCCCCACCTCTCAAAGGAACCAGACTCGGCCTCGACAATTGAGCGCGCTCCCCTGATGTGGCGCCCTATGCGATGACGGTTCATTGTCGTCGTGTGAAGCACCCTCATGTCGGAGTCGAGGTGTGCCACGTCTATCGGGAACCTCATGCCCACGGTGTGCACCCGCCTGGCCGGCTTCAGGAGGATCGCACCATCGATGCCGTCGCGACCCAGCAGACCACGACGACGCTCTGATCGGGACCCGGCCAGCTCAAGGCTGGCCATCACACGATCTCCACAGACCAACCATGACATGGGTCAAGCGTAGATGCAGTGGGCGTGGCTCAGGAGCAGGCGGCCATGATCTCCACACACCGACCGCGGGAGGGAAATGAGGTCTGCGTGCCGGGGCGGGTGACGCTCTCACCGGCACATGTCATCCCCAGCCTGATGGCGGCAGTCTCGTCGAGGCCGGCTGCGAGGCCTGCCACGAACGAACCCACGAACGCGTCACCGGCTCCTGTGGTGTCGACCGCCTCCACCATGTCGGCCGCAATCCTCGAAACGGAGCCGTCGACACGGACCACGGCCACACCCTCGCCGCCCAGCGTTACGAGCAGTCGGGTTCCGGTCCGCTCCGCGAATGCCATGAGAGAGGCATCGTCAGGCTCGGCGCCGTCGGCCAGCAGCCCGAACTCGACCTCATTGGGAATAAGCCAGTCGGTCACAGCCAACAGGCCGGCCTCAAGATCAGCTGCGGGCGCCGGGTTGAGGACGGTCAGCACCCCCCGGGAGCGGGCCTCGGTAAAGCCCGCAGCGGTGGCTGCCTGGGGAACCTCGAGCTGGCCTACCACCACAGACAGGTCGGCATATGAGGCAACGGCGTCGGTAGCCATCTCGGCGGTCAGCCCGTTGTTGGCACCGGGAACAATGATGATCCGATTGGTTCCATCGGGCTCCACCCAGATGGGGGCGACGCCGCTCTCCCCGGGTACGACATGGACATGTTCGGTGTCGACCCCGTAGGAGCCGAGGTTCGACACAGTCATCTCCCCGTAGGAATCCTCACCCACGGCGTTGACCATCGTGACCCGGGAACCGGCCAGGGCCGCCATCACCGCCTGGTTGGCCCCCTTCCCACCAAAACCCATCTGGAACCGGTCGCCCACGATGGTCTCACCTGCCTCCGGGACTCGCTGCGTGTACGCAACCAGGTCGATCATCGTGGATCCGACCACCAGAACGTGGCCACCGGATCCGACCCTCCCAACCGCCATAGTTCGTCGCTCCTGGGCTAGACAGACTTCCTGCCCGACAATACTGACAGCGACGCCGGACAATGGGCCCGGCCCTCGGGACTCTTCAACAGAACCAGAACACAAGGAGAGAAACTGATGCCTCGAATCAGCGCCTGGGACATGCCGGTACTCCAATCAGTGCTGCCGGTAGTCAAATCATCCAGGCATGTTCGAACGTCTGCGGAGGCGGTCGACCGGGTGGCGCGCTGGATGGCCTACGAGGAGTTCGCCCCACCCGACGGATCAGTGGAGGGGCCCTTCAACTTCGGGCCAGACCCCGACACCATCATCGATGCGACCCTGTTGACCTCGTCGCTCAACTTCGCCTACACGGACTTCGAGTCCGGTGAGCGGTTCGAGGCCGACTACGACGGAGGCACCTGGGCCGATGCCGAGGCGATGTTCGCCAGGATCCACCTCGCACACCGTGGCGGCACGGCCATCTTCGATGGCGGGTTCCTCGCCGAGGTCACGGCAGCCGACCTGGCTGTGATCTTCGAGGGCAGCATTGAGATGCCGATGCTCGCTGAGCGTGCACAGATACTCAACGAGATCGGAAGGGTCCTGGTCGACAGATACGACGGCCGTTTCCACAACTTCGTCCGATCCTGTGAACCCGCCGCCTACGCCGACGGGAACGGCCTGCTGGAGAGGCTCACGAGCGAGTTCCCGAGGTTCGCCGACACGAGCACCTACAACGACAAGCCGGTCATGTTCTACAAATTGGGCCAGCTCTGCCTCTGGTCGCTGCACGTGGCCATGTCAGGAACCGGGACCCTGTCAATCCGTGACCTCGACAACATGAGCGCATTTGCCGACTACATCCTGCCGGTTGCCCTCAACGCAATGGAGGTCCTCGGTTACACCGACGAACTGGAGCACCGAATCGCAACGCAGGACCTCATCCCCAGGGACTCCGCCGAGGAGATCGAGATCCGGGCCCACACCATCTACGCCACGGCACTGCTTACAGATGCGATCAACGCCATCCGGCCTGCAGACAGGCAGGTGGTCATCCCACAGGTCGACTACCGCCTGTGGAGCGTCTACCACGCCGCCTTCCCTACCCTTCGGCCACACCACCTGACCCGCACCATCATGTACTGAGCATCCACCGGGACTCAGACGTTGAAGCGGAACTCCATAACGTCACCATCCACCGGGTGGTAGTCCTTGCCCTCGCTCCTGACCAGCCCGGCCTCGCGGGCCACGGTCCACGAGCCCTGATCGAGCAGCGTGTCCCACCTGATCGTCTCGGCCCGGATGAACCCGCGCTGGAAATCGGTGTGGATGCGACCGGCACACTCGGGTGCAGACGACCCGGCACGGAACGTCCATGCACGGCTCTCCTTTTCACCCGTGGTGAAGAAGGTCCGTAGGCCGAGCTGGTGGTACGCCGCCTGGACAAACCTGGGTAGCGCTCCCTCGCCGAGACCGAGACCGTCGAGCATCTCGACCCGATCAGCCTCGTCCAACAGCGCCGCCTCGGCCTCGAGCTGCACACACATGCCGATCACGTCGGCACCCTCCAGCTGCGACTGAACCGGCGCCAGAACCGGTTCGGGTTCGGCCACCTGTTCCTCATCGAGGTTCACGATCGCCAGGACAGGCTTGTTGGTGAGCAGAAAGAACTGCTGGAGCTCCGCGCGGGCATCATCTGAAAGGCTTCCCCGGTAGAGGGGAACTCCGGAACCCAGCAGGTCAACTGCGTCCGCCAGGGCAGCCACTGCAGGTTTGACGGATGGGTCTCCCTTGGATGCCCGCTGCAGCTTGTCCAACTGCCGTTCAGCGGTGTCGAGGTCGGCAAGAGCCAACTCCACCTCGACGATCCCCAGATTGGCAACCGGGTCGGAATCGCCGGGAACATCACCGTCCCGGAAGGCCCGCAGAACAAAGACGATGGCATCCACCTCACGGATCCCGGCCAGGAACTTGTTACCGAGGCCCTCACCCTGGGCAGCGCCCTCCACTAGGCCACCAATGTCGGCGAACTGAACGGTCGCCGGAACCACCTTCTGGGAACGGCTCATCTCGGCAAGCTGACCCAGCCGCCGGTCGGGGACACGGGCCACCCCGATGTTGGGGTCGGTCGTGGCAAACGCGTACGGAGCAGCAAGTGCCCCACCGCCTGCCAGGGCGTTGTACAACGACGACTTACCCGCGTTCGGCAGTCCTACGAAACCAAATCTCTCCACTACATCTCCCGGAGGAACGGGCCACCGACCCGGGTCGGACATGGCCACTCGACACACGGCCTGCTGAGCGGACCGGACCAGCAGGCTACGGCCGATCCTGCGGACCCCGACGGTTGACCCGCTAGCCTGTCCTCCATGTCGAAGCACACCTCAAAGCAACGCGCCAACGCAAGGCGCAAGAAGGCCAACCACGGGCGCAAGCCGAACGTGGGACGCAACAGCTGATTCCAGCCCTCCCCGGCCCGGCCACCTGACTCTGTCGGCCATTTTCGCCGGCAGATTACAGGCACTGACAACCGGCCAACTCTCCGGCATGTGCGACACAGGAGCCTCCGCGCTACTGTTCACCCTCAGCGAGACGGCACCATGCCATCGCTGTCTAAGCGAAGCGACAATCCTTCGGAGGGGTAAATGAGTAAGCGAACACAAAAGCTGCTCGCCGTTGTGCTGGGGTCCGCCCTGGTTTTCTCGGCCTGTGGAAGCGACACAAAAGAGGCTGAACCAGCGGCCACTACAGCCGCACCGGCCGCTGCGACAACAACCGCCGCACCAACACCGGTCGAGGCCGTAACCGTTGGTCTGGTGTTCGACATTGGTGGCCGTGGCGATGGAGGCTTCAATGACTCCGCGTACCTCGGCCTTGAGCGTGGCCAGAACGAACTAGGTGCGTCAATCTCGGATGCATCTCCCAATAGCGACGGTTCAAACCGTGCCGAGTTGCTGCGCCTCCAGGCTGATGACAGCGATCTTGTGGTCGGTGTCGGCTTCCTCTTTGCGGACACGATGACAGAGGTGGCCGCGGAGTATCCCGACACGAACTTTGCGATCATCGACGGCTGGGTCGAGGCTCCAAATGTGGCTTCACTGGGCTTTGCCGAGCA
>Ga0207989_1000042_pt1 | contig 71430 bp, 49 predicted proteins | sample ETNtaG_7_FD_185777 | JGI IMG/M metagenome (GOLD analysis project Ga0207989, IMG submission 185777) | Marine microbial and viral communities from oxygen minimum zone, Eastern Pacific Ocean - ETNP201406SV65 (SPAdes) (version 2) | ecosystem: Environmental > Aquatic > Marine > Oceanic ... | reverse complement strand
CAGACTTCATCATCGAACACCAATTTTTCCAAACTGAAACAATTGACAAAATCCAGCATACCCGGTCCTGCGACTTGGTTCATTCGGCTCATGGCGGCAATATAGGCACCACCGGCGGTTTCCGACCCAGCTTGGGGATCATTGAATTTTCCATCCCCTAACCCCATATATCCTTGGGAAGGAATTTGAAGATGTCGGGCAATTTGAGCATAACCACTATAGAGTTGTAATGCTTCCACTCCTGACATGGGAGCACTCATTAGTTGCATATGAAAAGCGCCCGGCGCACCACCAAAAATCACTGGGGCACCGGGTTTTATCAGTTGAGTAAATACAATACCACTCAATACTTCCGCAGTTTGCATCACCAATGCTCCCACCGTAGTCACCGGAGCGGCTAATCCAATCATAAGGACAGGAACCACTTCCACGATAATACCATTTTCTACACAATCTATTAAGTTTTGGCTGGAATCTAATCCCCACCGTAACGGACTGTTTGGACAGCAGGTAAATACCGCCATTGGTTTGTTGATAAGATCATTTTTATCTTTCCGAAAACAGGTCATCATCTCCGCCATGGGCGGTACTCCATGGTGAGTGAAAGCACCTGTTACTACCGGTTTACCACTATGAGTCAACATCAGGTAAAGCCGCCAGGCGTCGGCAATATCTTGGGGAACATCATCGGTGCTGAAAGCGGAAGCAGGATAAGAAATATGTTTCAGTTGATTGACCACTTTGATGTATTCAATAAAGTCGGGTGTTTGTGCACGTCGTCGTTCACCCGTTTGCCAATCTAAAATATTCAACGCCGATGAGCCCGGAACAAAATGAGTACTATTTCCTCCAATGGTTGAAAATAATTTGCCACTACGGTCATATAAATCAATGACTGATGGAAGAGACTTAATACTATCCTCTACAATATGTTTTGGAAAGGTGATTCGATTGGTATTTTTATCAACCAGTAAACCGGCCGTTTCCATTCGTTCCATCAATGCATCACATTGCACTTCCACACCAGTGTCCTGAAGTACTAATAGCGCTTCATCTATGATTTTTTCTACTAGATTATTGTCTAGTACTTTTAATTCAAGCATTGTTTTTTTTAATTATGATTCTGTTATTTTAACATTTCTCTTGCAGCATTAAATCCATTGGTTCCGTGTAACCCGCCACCGGGATGGGTCCCAGGTCCGCAAAGGAATAAATTATCGATGGGTGATTTATACTGGGCGGTGCTCATGGTAGGACGCATAAAGAAAAACTGGTCCAAAGTCATTTCGCCGTGGGTCAGGTTTCCTTCGGTCAATCCAAATTGAATTTCCAGATCGATAGGCGATAACACAGTTGAAGATTTAATTTTCGAAGAAATTCTTGGAGCATAATTTTCCAAAACACGAATCACATTTTCTTTCAATTGAGATTTCAATTCATCAGACCATTGTTGATCCCGCAAATGATAGGGTGCATATTGGACCGTTGCAGAAAGCACATGTTTTCCATTAGGTGCAAAATCAGGATTAATGACCGATGGAATGGTGAACTTCACATAAGGATTTTCAGGAAGCCGTCCATATTTCACCGCATCGGATGCCCGCTCCAAATATTCAATGGATGGGGCGATGGAAAAAACGGTTCCCAGTTGATCAGCTAAAACGCCGTTGATCTCCGGGAGGCCATTCAGGGCAAAATGGATTCTAGCAGTGCTGCCACGATAACGAATATTTTTCAGTTGAGTGTGGAAATTAGGATTCAGGTTAGATGGTCCCACCAGATTGATGAACGTATTGTTCGGATCTAATCCAGATATAATTTGATCCGCTTGAATGGGCCTTCCATCGTTCAAGGTGACTCCATAGCAAATGCCATTTTCTACATTGATAGCATCGACTTTTGCATCGGTGCGGATCTCAACGCCTGCGGATTCAGCAGATGAGCTCAAGACATTTGCCAATTCACCGGTACCGCCTTTTACAAATTGTGCATTATGAAACACACCACCGCCATGCACATGCTGGTGGAGAAGATTATACCCCGTTCCCGCAGCAAAGGGTCCGAAGGAAGAATGATGAATCCCCGCCGTGGAAACAGCGGTCCGGAGCAATTCATTCTCAAACCATTCATTCACCAACTCCGGCATCATCATGGGCGTCACGCGCATAAGATCCACCAACCCTCGAGTACCATGTTTTCTGATAGGTCCTAACATGGACCGCATCCCAAAGGCATCTTTCAGTCCCACATTGGGCAGATTAGGCGGTGTGAGTGCATACAGTTTTTCTAAAAATTGGGCCAGTTTTTGGATGTATTCCGTAAACTCTTGCCAGACTTGTGCATCTTTTTCTGAATGGTTGGCGATGGACTCGGCGGTTTGATTTGGATCACAATGAAAGGCGATATGATTGTCATTTTCTCCTAGTGCAATTCGCGGTACATCAGGCTGGATCAATTCCAGTCCGTGGCTTTCCAGATATAGTTTATCCATAACTCGTGGATCGATCCATTGCACCACATCATTGATCACATTGCATTTAAATCCCGGTGTGAATTCAATGGTGGATGCTAATCCGCCAACTTGGTCTCTGCTTTCAAGCATCAACACTTTCTTTCCGTCTTTTCCCAGCATATTTGCGGCTACTAAACTGTTCACACCGCCGCCAATCACAATGACATCATACTGGCTCATGACCAAATCCCCAGAATCTTTTTGGCGGCCATTTCACCGGGCGATCCTGTGATCCCGCCGCCGGGGTGTGTTCCCGAACCGCATTGGTAATAATTCTTGATCGGTGTGGAATAGTCCGCCCATTTTACCGCCGGGCGCATGGCGAACAATTGTTGCAGCGTCAATTCGCCGTGAAAAATATTCCCTTCGGTGAGTCCAAAAGTGGATTCCAAATCCGCAGGGGTGAGCACCTGCCGATGCAAAATAATATCCTTGATATTGGGCGCATATCGGGCAATGGTATTAACCACCGCATCACCGAATGCTTCCCGTTTCTGCTCATTCCAGCCACCCTTAATATCGTAAGGTGCATACTGAACAAAACAGGACATGACGTGTTTCCCGGGTGGCGCCATTTCAGGATCAAGAACCGATGGTAAAATAATATCCATATAGGGAGCTTGAGAGAAGTCGCCGTACTTGGCATCGTCGTAGGCCTGCTCTAAATGATCATAACTGGGGCTGATGGAAATGGCCCCACGGAGATGATGGCCTTCACCCGGGAGACAAGTGAAGTTGGGTAATCCATCCAGGGCCAAGTTCACTTTTCCGGATGAACCGCGGATGCGGAAGTTCTTTATATCCGTAACAAAGTTTGATGGAAGATCACTTTCGTCCACCATTTTCAGGAATGTCAATTTTGGATCGAGCCCGGATATCACCATTTCTGATTTGTATTCATCGCCATTTTCCAAAACGACACCAACCGCTTTCCCATTTTTTACGATGATCTTTTCCACAGGTGCTTCTGTCATAATTTCGGCACCGAAATGTTCTGCGGATCTAGCAATGGCCATACTAACTGCACCGGTGCCACCCCGTTGGAATCCCCAAGCCCGGAACGCGCCGTCAATATCACCCATGTAGTGGTGAAGCATCACATAGGCTGAACCGGGAGATCGTGGCCCCATAAAGGTACCAATGATCCCACTGGCAGACATGGATGCTTTCAATGGTTCGAACTCGAACCATTCATCCAGAAAGTCCGCAGAACTCATGGTCATGAGTTTGGTCAAATATTCGAATTGTTCCGATGAAAGTGTTTTAAAATGATCCAATAATTTTTTGGCCTTGGACAGATCCGACAAAGATGGCCGGATAGCGTTAGGAGCGATCGTCTCCAGGATGGGACGGACTGCCATTCCGATCTGACCCATGAGCGGCCCGAAGCGCATGTATGTTTCCGCATCCCGCAAGCAGTGGCGGGCGATCTCACGATAGGTCTCGTCTGCGTCGGCTGTGCGGATGAGATAATCATTATCCAATGGCGTAAAGGTGCTTTCAAGTGGAAGCAGTTCCAACCCGAATTTTGGCAGCATGAGTTCCCGCATCACATTGGGCTTCATGAGACTCACTACATAAGAGCAGACTGAAAATTTGAATCCGGAAAAAATTTCTTCTGTGACCGCCGCACCGCCGAGCACGTACCGTCGCTCCAACACCAATACTTTTTTCCCCGCTCTCGATAGGTAAGCCGCTGCGGTGAGCCCATTATGTCCACCGCCGATGACGATGGCGTCGTATTTTTTTACACCGGGCATGATCGTTTCCTTTCCGGATCGAAGAATGGTGTTTTGACCACTTTGGCCGGTGTGAATTTCCGGAAATGTTCCACCTTTAACTCAAACATGAGTTCTGACCCTTCACGAGCAAATTGTGATTTCACATGGGCCAAGGAGATGTACCGTTTCAGGATCGGGGACCATGCGCCACTGGTGGCATAACCCACTTGTTCGTTGCTTTTAAAGAGTGGTGTGCTGGTACGCCAGGCGGTACAGGGAAGGCCCGGCGCCAATCCCGCTTTGCGGAAATGTTGTTCCAATTCATCCCACTGGATCTCGATGCCCACAAAATCCCATTCCGGTCCGCGAGCCGCTTCTGCTTCTAATGCTTGTTTACCGATAAAATCCTTTTTCTTCATTTTCACGGCCCAGCCCAATCCCAATTCATAGGGTGATGATTTCCGCGATTCAATAATGGCATGGCGGGATGATATATAATCCACATCTAACAAAATCAGCCCTGCTTCGATCCGGGCGATATCCAAAGCGTGGAGTCCCGTGGGCGTGATGCCGTAAGATTTCCCTTTTTCCAATAGTAGATCCCAAACGGTTAAAGCATCCTTGAGATCCATCCAAATTTCGTAGCCGAGATCACCGGTGTATCCCGTGCGGGAAATGGAAACGGGGGTATGGCCAAATGTGGTATTCATCAACCAGAAGAATTTGAGACTATCTAATTTATCCGATGCCACCGCATTCAGAATAGCCCGGGAGTTTGGCCCTTGGAGTGCCAATGCCGCCGTAGCATAGGAATCATCGGTAATGGACAGATCCATTCCGGTTGCGTTGAACTGGATCCATTCCAGATTGGGTTCGGCACTGGTGATGCGAAATTTATTTTCAGATAATCGTTGGACAGTTCCATCATCAATCTGCTTCCCATCTTCATCACACCAAGGGGTGTACATGACCTGCCCCACCTTGCAGATGCCAATGTTTCGTGTCACCAATCGGTCCAGGAATCGCTGGGCATCGGGGCCTTCGATGATATATTTTTTCAGGGGTGTGATATCTAAAAGGGCGGCTTTTGTGCGAATGGCGAAATATTCATTATCGTGGGTCAGTTCATAATTGGTGGCGGCCAAGTAGCCACTCCAACGCCGCCATTCCTGGGATTCATTGAGCTTGGATGTGCGCTCAAAAAAGGGGGAGAGCCTTAACTGGGTGTTGGCGATGAATTCGTTATAGTAGCTCATTCAGCTGATCTTAAAAACGGCCGTGTTAAACAGGTGGGCCCGCCGGCGCCTTTCAATGAAATTTCACTACCATCATAGGTGTGGACTTCCACACCTTCTGCTTCTAATCGTTTTTTAGTAATGGGGTTACCTGCAAGCATGATGCATTTCCGTGGGGCTACTGCCAATACATTACAGGCCATGGTGTTGTATTCTTCATCTGGGACTTCTATCAATGAAATATTTCGGATGAGAAGATATTCCCGGAATGGCACCGTCAGCAAGCGAGAATAAACGAGATACAGGTCATGGTCAATGGGTGATAGGTTACTCATGAGATGCAGACAATCTGTCGGGCCGGTCAAGTGGGGCAATGGGACAGATATAACTTCATCCACTAGGTTACCCAACAAGGCTTTGAATTGGCGAATCCCTTCTGCATTGCTGCGATATCCTTCGCCAATGGCCACAGTTCGTTCATCAATCCAAACGATATCGCCCCCTTCCAATGTGCCCGGTGCTTCGATACGTCCCAGAATAGGAACATCAATGGATTCAAAATAAGATGCAATTGCCTTTGGCTCCGGGAGTCGGGCTTCCTTCCCCATCGTACATAGGATCACACCACCATTGGAAACCGCACATGGATCGTGGGTATATACAGAATCGAGAGACGTAAAATTATCCGATGGTAAAAAATGAACTTCAGCACCGGATGATTCCAGGAAACTGACCAATATTTCATAATCGGTTTGGGCCTTTTCAAAATCCGGAAACCCGAAATAATTTAATTCAGGTGATTGTTGGTCCACTTGGGATTGGTTTTGATATGCATCCCTGGGATGCTTCATTAAAACTCGGCGGATGGGATCCACCATATTTTGGCAGCCGTAAAGATTACTCAATTGAGCCACCACACCAGTCTACGATCAGGTTCGATATAATTTTGATACATGTTAACACTTCTTCTATTTCAACATATTCATTAATAGCGTGAGCTTGGCGCACATCCCCGGGACCAAAAAGAACAGCAGGAATTTTACAATAATTAGTAAACAGAGCCATGTCAGCTGCATACGTCACACCTTTAATGGTTGGTGCTTGATTGGCAGATCGTGAATAACAATCAGTAATCATTTGTATAAAAAGATGGTTGGGATCCGTATACCCGGATTCATACTGCCCCTCAAACCATTCCACGATGGGTGGATGATCTTTCAACCATTCGTCTTTTTGTGAAGCCTCATGGATTTTCGATTCAAAAGCTTTACGGGCTTCACCTACCGCTTCACCAGGGAAAATACCAAAGCGTCCCTCCACAACAACCATATCGGGTACGGACGAATGCCAATCACCCCCCTGAATTGTACCCAGGTTGATTGGCGCTGCGTAAACATAGGATTTATAATATTCATTTTTAAAGGCAGCATTTCTCTTGTGCTCAAATTCCTGAATAGATTGATGGATTACATGGGTTTTTTCAATGGCGCTAACACCCTCCCAACGCATACCACCATGTGTCGCTTTGCCGGGAATAGTTAACCGGAAATTGAGCGCGCCGGAGTGCAGGGGACATATATTCAAGGAAGTGGGTTCTAATATAACCGCTCCATCTGCAGTGTAACCTTTTACAATATTCGCCAAGCTTCCGCAACCACCAGATTCTTCTCCCACTACCGATTGAACCATCACATTTCCATTTGTTTTAAACCCAATTTGTTGGAGAATTTTGATTGCAAATATTCCAGATGCAAGTCCTGCTTTCATGTCGCAGGAACCCCGTCCATAGATGCGCCCGTTTTTAATGGCCCCAGACCATGGTGATTCATCCCATAATTCCAACGACCCGGTTGGCACCACATCCACGTGACCATTGAGAATAAGGGATTTCCCCCCACCGTTATTTTCCCAATGACCTAGTACATTAAAACGAGAGTCTGGAGAATACCCGTCGTCATTAAATGCTTGGTGACCTTTTAATTCATCAAACAGAACCGGAACTTTTTCAGCTTTGAGACCGATGGATTCAAGTTTATCCAAGATAATTGATTGTACCGGTCCTTCATCATTAGCCACACTGGGAGATTGAACGAGTTTTTGAACAAATGTAATGATCTCATTTTGCATGCTATCAACTGTTGCATCAATCTTGGTTTGGTAATTAGTCATGTTTCTTCCAATAAAAGTAGAGGGGAAGTCCCGCCAATATAATTGCAGTGCCGATGGCCGCATCTCTAGGTGCTTCCAAAATGGTATTAATAGTTAAAAAGATTGAGAATAAAATGAAAATAGCCGGAATCCATGGGTAGAACGGTGTTTTGTAGGGCCGGTCCAGATCGGGTCTTTTTTTACGGAGGACAATGACAGCCCCTGCAGACATGCCATAAAATATCCATGAAGCAAAAATGATATAGGTGATCAACTGGTTGAACGTACCGGTAAATGTTAGAATGCAAGCCCAGACACATTGGATGATCAGGGCGTTCGTGGGAGATTGAAATGTTGAGTGGATTGTGCCTGCTTGTTTAAAAAATAATCCATCTTTAGCCATAGCGTAATTGATCCGGGCGCTAGTCAAAACAAACCCATTATTGGCGCCGATAAGAGAAATTAAAATAATGATTGTTACTATAGTGGCGCCCACATCTCCCAAAAAGACTGATGCAGCATCTGACATGACTAGGTCAGAACCAATCATGCCATTGAATCCTAAAATATAAACGAGAACAAAATTAAGTGCCAAGTAAACTGATACAACAATTATCATGCATAATATTATAGATAACGGAATATTTCGTCCGGGATCTTTGATCTCTCCAGCTACATAGGTCACGAAGATCCATCCGTCAAAGGTCCAAAGTACTGCCACCATAGCCAAACCCAAAGAACCAATTAAAGTGGAAAATGAATTTTCAGTAAAAAGAGGTTCAAGGTTTGAAGCACTCCCACCATCCAAAGAGAGTCCCAATACAATTATCCCAAAAATGGCAGCTAGTTTTGTTAAAGTAAATAAGTTTTGAAATTGTGCACCAGACTTAACATCTATAATGTTTATAATCGTAAGAATTATGATCATTAAGACAGCAATGAGTTGAATAGACAAAGTGGACATGGGGATAAAAAACCCAAGGTATTCAGAAAACGCAACGCCTACAGCTGCGATTGAAGCAGTATTAATTACAGCTACAGCAGCCCAGCCATACAGGTATCCCCAGACAGGGCCATAAGCTTCAGAAAGATAAACGTATTGTCCACCGGCTTTAGGCATAGCAGCACCAAGTTCTGCTACAGATAAAGCACCAAACAGGCTGACAATGCCACCAAAGATCCACACTAAGAAAAAGAGAGAAGAGGACATGGTATATAAGGCAACCGTTGCTGGGACCATAAATATACCGGAGCCAATGATGCCGCCTGCATTGATCATAGTGGCATCCATGAGTGAGAGGACGCGTTTGAGCTTAATATTTTGGAAGACAGATTCCATAAGAAAGGGGAGTTTATGAAATTATATGAGGTGATCCCAATATAGAAAATGGGAAAAACTATTTATAGAAATCTAACCCTGATTATTATCAGTAAAAGAAATAGATGTTTGTGATTTTAGAATATCGCCTTTTACAGCAACAATTTCTTTCTTTTCAACAGGTGGAGCTTTTTCATCTTGATCCAACATGGCTGAGTTACCCAAAAAACAAAATAGTACCACTATCGTTAATATGTATTTTTGTTAGCTATAATCTTACTATTCAATATATAGTATATATGAATTCTTCTTCGAGGAACAGAATAAAATAATAAATTCAAATTATAATGTACAATGTGATCCCGGTGCGACTCGAACGCACGGCCAATGGCTTAAAAGGCCACTGCTCTACCAACTGAGCTACGGGATCAAATTAGTGAAAATTCGGGGCGGAAAATTACAAGAAATCATTCCCACATGCACAGAAAAAGACTCGGAACTTTGCCCTTTATTCTCTTGTAAAATTATAAAAGTGAATGTTATTTCCACACACATTAATAAGATAAAAAAAAAGAAAAAGGTGTAGCTAACAATGGTATTAGGAATTATTGCTGACCTTTCACTTGAGTACGAAGTCGGAGACTCAGTGTTTATTGATAATAAAGAATGGATCATTGCTGAAGTACTAAATGGCAAGGTAAAACTTCAGCGTGATGGAATTGATGGTACAAGCAGAACGATGGACGTCACTAGGAGTGAACTGCAGGAATTAATGAAAGTGTCGCAACATCAGTTCGATAACTGAAACGGTTATTAACAGTAAATCAATCTAACGAACCTTCGATACAAGTTGTATCGAACCCTCCCCGGGTGTTGTAAATAGTCATTACTTGTAAACGATCAGTTTCCAATACTGATTTTAAATCATTATAAATTCGTTTAGTAGTCCCCTCTTGATAGATACCCACATTGCGGTAACTAATAAAGTAGTATTTCAGAGATTTGAGTTCGACACATTTTCCACCTTCTGGAAAATATTCAATTTTTACATAAGCCAAATCCGGTAATCCACTGAAAGGGCAGACAGCGCTGAATTCATCAGTTTCCGTCTTGATGTGTTGATTTGGGCTGTCAAACTCAAATGTTTCCAGGAGTTCCGGGCGAATTTTATCTTCGCTGTCAAACTCAAATAATCGACCTTCTGCTTTTACCATAATATTTTCATATTTTGTGCCCGCGGAAGGATTCGAACCCTCGGCCAAGTGATTAAGAGTCACCTGCTCTACCAACTGAGCTACACGGGCATTTTCCTTTCACAATGAGCGGGCAAAGTTAGAAAACCATGTACCTAAGTCCAACAAGATTGCAGGTCATTAAAAGAGTACAAAAGGAGGACTAAAAATTAAATTTTTTTCATTTTCACTCTTGCTCAGAATTTTCCGGCCATGTATTTTTGATCTGCCTTTGAGCCGTGAATTCGTGATTTTGAGTTTGCGTTTGAAGAGGTTAGCAAGTAAATAGTGAAATGGCTCCGGGTTGGCGTTCGGAGCCATTGTCTTTTATATTATGTGTAAATTCTCACTGTTATTTGAAAATGGGGGCGACCGGTTTCGACGGGATAAGATCGTTGTTAAACTGCATGCGGAGATCCCGGAATTCTCCTAAATCATCCGGACATTCATACATGCCGATTACGGCTACATGGCTGCAGCTTAAGACTGTGGCTCGTCCTTTATCCGATTTGTCTGTGGTTAGGTAAAAGGGCGTCGATCACACAGACTGGTTATTGTTTTTGCCCTAAAACAATAGTGAGACTTTAAGGGCTGGTTCCGCTGACTGTCAGTCCCTGGCCATATGCGGAATAAGATCTTGCCAGGAGACTAAGCATGTAGGTGTTTTTCAAGGGTTTATTTCGGACGGGAGTTCGAATCTCCCCGCCTCCACAATATTATTTGTAAAATACTATATTTACATGCGCTCTGGTGCAGTAAGGCCCAAGACATTAAGACCATTTGCCAGCACTATTTTTGCAGCTTTTATCAAAGCAACTCGCGCTGTAGAAAGATCATTATCATCTGTTATAACCCTACAGTCCACATAAAAGCGATGAAAACGCGCAGCAAGGTCCTGTAAATAATTGGCGATATCCTGGGGTTCCAGCAGCTTAAGAACAGAAGACATGATCTCGGGGAACTGTTCCAACGTTTTTAATAGTTCAATTTCTGAAGGATGTGTTAATCGGGCAGGATCAAAATCACTTGTAAAATCTTTGCCTAAACCTGCACCGCGCTTTATGATGTTGCAAATCCTGGCGTGGGCATACTGTAAATAAAATACAGGATTTTTCTCTGACTGGTCGGCGGCCAGGTCAAGATCGAAGTTCAAGTGGGAGTTCATACTACGCATAATGAAAAAATAACGTACCACGTCAGGTCCGACATCATTTACCAATTCTTCCAAGGTGACAAAATCTGCCTTGCGGGTAGACATTTTTACTTTTTGACCGCTTTTCAACAAGGTCACAAATTGGTGGATAAGCAATTTGAAATGATCGGTCTTATAGCCCAATGCCTTAACAGCAGCTACAACATCCGGATATGTGTCCACATGATCAGATCCCAAGATATCGATAATCAGGTCAAATCCCCGTTCAACTTTATTAATATGATACGCCATATCGGGAAGACGATATGTGGGTTCACCGGAACTTTTGATCAACACGCGGTCCTGATCCATTCCCAGGTCAGTCGTTTTAAACCACGTGGCATCTTCCGCTTCGTAAACCAGGCCTTTATCACTCAGTCCGGATGTTACTTGTTCAACCGCACCAGAATCGTAAAATGTTTTTTCATTGGAAAATTTATCGTGTTGAATGCCCAGACTGTTTAATGACTTTTTGATATCATCAAAAATAGCATCTTCAGCAGATTTACGAAATATTGGGTCACCTGTTTCAAGGTTATCCCCCTGCTGCTTTTGAATTTGCAAGGCTATTTCCCTGATGTACTCACCTTGATAACCATCTTTAGGAAATTCACTTTTTCCATCTACGATTTCTCGATAGCGTGCTTCTACTGAATCCCCAAGCAAGCGCATTTGCCGGCCAGCATCGTTGAAATAATATTCTCTTGTAACTGTATACCCGTGGCTTTCCAGGATATTGGCCACTGTGTCTCCCAGTACAGCATTCCTGCCATGGCCCACCGTCAGCGGGCCAGTGGGATTGGCGCTTACAAATTCGACATTTGCTGTTTTATCTTTACCAACTTCAGATTGTCCGTAAGTACTGCCCGCTTTTATGATTTCACTGACTAGGGATTGGTAATAGGAAGGGTTGATTTTAAAATTGATGAATCCCGGCGGTGATGGAAAAATATCGGCAATAATATTTTCATCTTTTTTGCAATGGCTAATGACTGCCTCCGCAATATCCATAGGTGGTTTCCCGGCTGCTTTGGCCAGTGTTAAAGGCAAGTTGGAGGATACATCGCCATGCTGCTCATCTTTAGATGAAGTAACAATAACAGCTTGCGGAGCAAAGCCGGCGTTTTCAGCTGCTTCAGTCAGCAGTTTTTGAAGGTGTTTCTTCAGGCTCATCTTCATATTTTTTAATCGTTGCATCCGACCAAAGACTTTCCAAATTATAATATTCTCTTTCTATTGTTCTAAAAATATGGACAACTACATCTACATAATCAAGTAATACCCAATTGAGTTGTTCATAGCCTTCAATTCGCCAGGGCTTATGGTCTGTCCCTTTACGAATATTATCAGCAATTGCTTTCACCTGCACATCTGTATCTGCAGAACAAAAAACGAAATGATCGGTTATACTCGTAATTCCACGCACATCAAGAGAAATGACCCTTTGAGCTTGTTTTTCGAGTGCAAGATTAGCAATACCCCGAGCCAGTACACTGGCCTCATTATTGGGCGTAGAAGGGGTGGGTGTCAATGCTATTGTAAGTAATTTACCAGAGGTTTGATTGTGGTAAAATCACTGCCGATAATTACAGTAATGTCAACGCTTAACTGGTCATCAGGGATATGTTTGATGTGGTGTGCGTCTTGTTCATCAATACCGAATGATTGGGCGATTTTTTTCAAACCGTCAAAATTTTCATTTCTTAAAATAAGCAGTGTTTGCTCATAATTATAGTGATCTGCATTTTCTGAACGCACAACATCCATTTGCTGTGAACGTAAATAATCGGAAACTTTACTAGCTAAGCCGGGGACCCCGCAGCCGTTTAGGATCTCAACTTCTATATCCAAAATCGGCTTCTGTTCATATATTTCAACAGCAAGTTTGGGTGTATCCGGAAGGGATGGAAAAGTGATTTCGATGGGAACGCCTGTTTGAATCTGGCGGTTTGAAAATGAAAAAATAAACGCAACCAGCAGCAATGAAAGAATAACAATCGCTGAATTAACCAACGTTCTTTTAATATCCCTGCGTTTTGTCGGGCGGGATGATTTTGGACTGAAAAGGAATTTGTTTTTTTTGTGACGTTTTATTCTGGCCAAGTGCTAGTAGCCTCTTAAGTGAAGGTATTGGTTTGGTCTTTGATAATATGTGGGGTAATTATTTAATTGAAAACTGAAATAACTGTTTTCTGTAGCTTTATAGTTTAGTCCTACTCCATAAAAAACATTACCTTGATTCTGATATCCATTCAGGGTTGGCTGAACGAGGCTTATTTGGGTATTCAAACTCAGCCTGGGAGTTATAGCCATGGAAAATGCATTGGTGTACGCGCCAACACCTACGGACATACCACCCATATTCATCATGGACATGGAAAAGCTGTGGTTCATCTGGAAGTTTTGCGCATCCAGCAAACCTGGGATGGTTGGCCCACCGGTAATTGATTCCCTGACATTTTGATGGGGTACATCCGCTTTGAATTGGCCAAATGCTGGTGTTGCCGTTACCACCAGTATAAAAACTGAGCTAATAATGATATAAAGTGGGTGTTTTTTCACGGTGTTAATTTCGCTTTAATTTGGCCTCTTTTGCAATCCCCCAATTTTAATTTAGTTTCGTTTTTCAATAGTCCCTCCGCCAAGGCAATTATCACCGTCATAAAATACAGCTGCCTGTCCCGGCGTAACTGCAAATTGTGGTTCAACAAAGTAAACGTCTGCAGAATCGTTGTTCAGTTCAAAAGAACATAATTGGTCTTTTTGCCGATAGCGGATTTTGGCTGTTAATTTACGCACAGAAGGTACTTCATTCGCTACCCAGTGTAAATCCTCAACAGTGAGTTGCGAGTGGAATAAACCAGGATGGTCGTGTCCCTGGGCAACAATGAGCTGATTGTTTTCCAGGTTTTTATCCACTACGTACCACGGCTCTTCCTTTTCACCATGGCCCCCACCGATTCCAAGTCCTTGTCTTTGTCCAAGTGTATAGAACATTAAACCATCATGTTTGCTCACTGTTTTGCCATCAACTGTAACCATATCTCCCGGATCAGGTTTAAAGTATTGGTGTAGAAATTCTGTGAAATTCCGTTCCCCGATAAAACAAACTCCAGTACTGTCCTTGCGGTCATAATTTGGTAGCCCTTTTTCTTTTGCCAAAGTGCGTACATCTTTTTTGGACATCGCGCCAATGGGGAATATGGTTTTTTCCAGCTGTTGCTGATTGAGCATAAATAAGAAATAGCTCTGGTCTTTATTCTTGTCGATTCCTTTACGCAATTGTATAGTTCCATTATTTTTTTCAATGCGGGCGTAGTGACCAGTAGCAATACGGCCGGCACCAAGTTCCAGGGCGTAATGTAAAAATACATTGAATTTGATTTCTTTGTTGCAAAGGGTGTCAGGATTGGGCGTACGCCCTGCAGCGTATTCTTTTAAAAAATGATCAAATACATTTTGTTTGTATTCTTTGGAAAAATTGACTGTATGCAGCTTTAATCCCAAATGATCACACACCAGCAAGGCATCTTTGTAATCCTCTTCCGCGGTGCAGGATTCACTGTCTTCCTCCCAGTTTTTCATGAAGATGCATTCAACATCAAACCCCTGTTCTTTTAATAATAGTGCCGCAACGGCGCTGTCCACGCCGCCGCTCATACCCACAATAATACGTTCAGACATTTCAGGTGGCGGAACGAATCTGTTCCATGCTTGATGTTAAAGCTTGAGTTAAATATTCCACATCGTCCATGTTATTTTTCGTGCCGAAGCTGATACGCAAGGTGCAGATGTTGATATCGTCCGCAATGCCCATGGCCGATAGAATGCTTGAAGGCTTAATGTCCCCAGAAGAACAGGCGGAACCACTGGACACAGCAACTCCTTTGCGGTCGAGATGAATCATGAGCAGATCACTCCTGAATCCCGGGAAGGAAATATTGATCAGTCCGGGCAGGTTTTTTTCGGGATGGCCATTAATGACAGCATCCGGGCAGGCTTTGATGATTTGGTTTTGGAATGCATCTGCCAGTGAATCCAAATGGGATTGTGTCGCAGTTATGTTTTTTACAGCCAATTCAGCGGCTAATCCCAGCCCCGCAATACCAGGGGTATTTTCTGTCCCGGCCCGCAAGGATCGTTCCTGGCTGCCCCCAATAATAAGGGGCTTGAGCTGCAGTCCTTTGCGCATAAATAAGGCGCCGACACCTTTGGGACCATAAAATTTATGGGCCGAAAAACTCATGCAATCCACCCCAAGCTTTCTGGCATCAATCGGGATTTTTCCTAGTGCCTGGACTGCGTCAGTATGCATCATGATTCCATGATCTTTTGAAATGGCTGCTATATTTGCAATAGGCTGGATGGTACCCATCTCATTGTTGGCCAGCATGATGGATATAAGGCCAGTCTCTGCTGTAATGGCTTTTTGAACATCAATCGGATTTACCATTCCTGTTTTATCTACAGCAACAGCCGTATAGGACACGCCGAATTCATCCAAACTATCTAAAACATTCAGCACAGCAGGATGCTCGATAACAGACGTAACCACATGTTTTTTCTCATGATGGATCAAATCCCAAAGTACAAGGTTATTGGCTTCAGAACCGCCCCCAGTGAAAATGACCTCATTGGAATTGCAGCCAATGGCCTTGGCCATTTGACCCCGGGCAGTCTCGATCAATGTTTTGGCTTTTTGTCCGGAGGCATGAATGCTGGAAGGATTGCCAAAGTGGAGTCCGCCCACTTCATCCATGAGTTCTTTTACTTTTAGGTGTAGGGGTGTTGTAGCGCTGTGGTCAAAATAGTGCATATTTTATCGGATTTTAGACGAGGAAATTACAAAAAAACGTTTATTAAACGTCGTTTCGAATAGTGGCGTATTTGACAGTATTCTGGAGGTTTTGATAAAAGGGCGGGTGCCTGTCTTCCAACAAATCAATCGTGATAGACTGGTCATATTCATAACGGACTACATCCCAGTCAAAGGAATCACCCTCAACCGTTAAAAAGGCCACCGAACCGCGGGTGTCCTCATCAAAAGGCAAACCGGTGGCGCCCTGGCAGAGGATGGTCAGGTTTTCTCCTGTTTCATTCCTGGGGGTATGGGCGTGTCCATGAACAAATACAAATCGAGAAACATGCGGATGGGCATTCTGTACATGATTGCGCCAGTTCAATGCCTCTTCCATAGTGGGCGGCATATCATCGCGCTGGTACCAGGCGTGAGTGAACTCAACTAGGGTATTATCTACAATTTCGCGGTAGGCAATATTCATGGATTTAGCGAATTCAACACCAGCCTCGCCTACCTCACCGGCAGTCCATTCCCCATTGGCAACGATGGCCTGGCAAATGGGGTCGTCAGGGTTCATGCCTTCCAATGAGGGGCGTTCTTGTTCCCATAGTCGTTCAATTAGATAGCGGTCATGATTACCGCGGATAAAAATGCAGTTTTTAATGGACATGAATATATCAAGCGTTTCTTTTGGAGAAGGTCCCAGAGCGAAGTAATCACCCAGGCATATTTTCTGATCAATGTCTGTACGAGCATCGATAATGCCTAAGGCTGTCTCTAAAGATGCTACATTAGAGTGTACGTCGGTAATGATAGCAAAAGTTTTGGCTGGCATAAGTAGATAATATACTGTATTGTACTAAAAGAATACAAGCAATGAAGGATATACTTGTTGTCGAAGAGTTAAAGCTATTAAACTGGCAACCGTAAATGGGTAATTCAAACTTACTGATCACTGGCTCCATTGCTATAGACACAATTGAAACACCATCCGAAAAGAGGGAAAATGTCCTCGGCGGTTCTGTTACGTATGCTTTAGCAGCTGCACAACGCTATTGCCCAACCAGCGTGGTCGGTATTATTGGTTCAGATTTTCCGGATGAGGACCGAGAGCTGTATCAATCTTTAGCAGTAAACCTGGATGACCTTCAAGAAGTTGAGGGAGCAACATTCCAATGGGGCGGCCGCTACCATGAAAACTGGAATGACCGGGAAACTCTATATACTGAACTGGGAGTTTTTGCCGATTTTTCTCCAAGGTTATCTGCAGAAAACAAAAGTGTAAATACAGCGTTACTGGCCAATATTCATCCTGCATTGCAGCAATCCGTTATAGATCAATGCAGCGCAGACTTGATCGTGTTAGACACCATGAACTTGTGGATTAATACTACGCGCGCCGCTTTGGATGAAGTGTTAAGGAAAACTTCAATTTTACTGTTGAATGAAAGTGAGGCAGAACTATTAACGGGTATCTCCAACCCTGAAAAAGCTGGTCAAAAACTCATGGAATACGGGATGGAAAAAATTGTTGTTAAACTAGGCAGCCATGGGGCAATATTATTTGATTCAGAGAATCAAATTCGTATTGGCGCTTACCCGGTAAAAAATGTGGTTGATCCCACAGGGGCAGGAGATGTGTTTGCCGGAGCCTTCGCGGGTGTATTGCATTCCAATGGTGCCGCGAGAGAAGCTTTGGTGCAGGCTTCCGCGTTGGCATCTATATGCGTTGAAGGTTTTGGAGTAGACAAAATCCTGGAGGTTGATCATACTGAAATCACCAAGAGAACATCTTATCTTGAAGGGACTCTAGACCTTTGAAAAGCGCTGGTTACTGGCTATTTTCTGACCCTTATTTTTTACCATAATTATTAAAGAGGATTCATGTTGCAAAAAAGTCAATATAAAGTAATAATAATCTTGGTATGTGGGATTCTTTTTTGGGGCTGTCCAAGTGAGGAATACACATCCGCAAAATTATACTTACAACAGAAGGATTTTGAAAAAGCGGAGGAATTCCTGGTGAAAGCAATGGCGGTTGAAGTCGATAACCCGGAAATACCATTTCAGTTAGGGCACCATATTTATGGAAAAGACGGCCGCTGGGCTGAAATGAATGAAGTGTATGAAAAAGCCCTGGCTATTGATCCGAATCGTAAAATCCTTGACGGCAGTACCGTTCAGGATATGATTAATATTTCCAGGTACGGTTATTGGAGTGATGTATACAACAAAGCTGTAAAGGTCTATAATACATCAAAGGGTTTGGATGATCAAGAGCGAAACGCACTTATACGTGATGCTATAAATGAATTTCAAACAGCCTTAATAATTAAAGCGGATGAAAGTGTCAATTACACCATGCTGGCAACGTGTTACTTTGAACTAGGCGAAGCAGATAAATCGTCTGAATTCATTAGCAAAGCAGTAGAAATGGCCCCGGAAGATTTTAATGCCAATATGGCTGCAGGGCAAATCTTTGCCCGCAATAACCAACCGGAAAATGCGATACCTTATCTCCAAAAAGCTGTACAACTGGATCCGGGTAACAACGCAGCAATACGTAACTTGGCGCAGACCTACTATGATATTGGTGATACCGAGGAATCCATTGCTACGTACGAAAAAGCAATACGCATCTCTGTTGATATGAAAACAAAAGCTGACCTGCATTTCAATTTAGGTGTTCTGTATAACCAGGCTGGAGATTTTGATGCTTCAGAAGATCATTTTATTTCAGCACTGGACCTGAACCCGGAAGATATCGAAGCTATTTTGGGTATGGCACAAACGTTTGAAAGCAATGAAAAATGGCGTAAAGCTGAAAAATTCTACAAGCAACTCATTTACCTTGAACCGGAAGTGGCTACTCATTACAGAGGCATTGCCCGCGTCTTGCTCCAACAGGGCAGACAGGATGAAGCGCAAAGGTATTTCCAAAAATCGAAAAAATACGAATAATAAAATATTACATTGATTTATAACTATCCCTCGTGAAAACGGGGGATTTTTTATCCCAATTTTTGGCGTTTATTGATGTAGTTGTTTATTGCTTTATCCAGATTTTGATCTGTAAATAAAGGCACATAATCTATCAATTGCTCTCGGCATTGCTTTTTATAATCATCCTGCAAATGCAGTATTCGTTCTTTATAGGTTTTTTTAATATGCCAAGGTTCCGTTGTGAGTTGTGATCCGCTTTCCATGTCTTTGAAGCGGGTACGTGTACTGAATTCAAAATCCAATTCATTTCTATCCAATATGTGGAAGAGAATAACCTCTTGCTTATTGTGTCTGAAATGCTTCAACCCGCTTAAGATCGATTCCGAATCATCCATGAGGTCAGATATGAGGATGACTAACCCCCTTTTTTTAATGCGTTCTGCCATTTCATGGAGGACGGTACCAATAGCAGTGTCAGAACCAAATTCAGGTTTTTCCAAATGGAGTAAAACTGTATTCAAATGGCTGGAGGTCGAACGCGGGGGTATAAATTTCTTGATCTTTTTATCGAATAGAATTAAACCAATACCATCATGCTGTTTTAACATCAGATAGGAGAGGGCTGCGGATAAATATGAACCATAATCAAGTTTTGTAACTTTACCGCTGGTGTATTTCATTGAACGACTCGTGTCCAGTAAGATATAGGCTTTGAGGTTTGTTTCTTCTTCGTACTGTTTTACATAATATCGATCCGTTTTACCATATAGCTTCCAATCAACATGGCGGATCTCATCCCCCGGGCCATAGGCGCGGTGTTCAGCAAATTCTACGCTGAATCCATGGTAGGGACTCTTGTGCTGGCCAATGATGTACCCTTCAACTACTAAACGAGCTCTTAATGCCATATTATCCAGTTTGGCAACAGTTTCCGGTTGTAAATATTTTTTAGTATCTAACATCTAACGTCCATCGTCTAGCGTAATAGTTTTATAATAATATCATCCACATTCACACCTTCAGCTTCAGCATTAAAGTTGGTGATCAACCGATGACGCAAAACCGGTAACGCCAAGTCTTTCACATCATTGATATCTGGGGTTGGGCGACCATCCAATGCCGCTTTACCCTTTGCGCCTAATATCAAATATTGAGATGCCCTGGGTCCGGCGCCCCAATCGATCCATTCCTTGATAAAATCTGGTGATGTGTCTGCATTTGGCCGAGTGTTCCCAACCAGGTCCACAGCATATTCCACGACATTTTCTGCCACTGGAACACGACGAATCAATTTCTGGAACTCCAGCAACTCAGATTTGGTGATCATGGACTGAAGTGCCTGTTCAGTGCTGCTTGTGGTGGAATGAACAATGGACACTTCTTCATTTCTTGATGGATAGTCGATCTTAATATTGAACATGAAACGATCTAATTGTGCTTCTGGTAAGGGATAGGTTCCTTCCTGTTCGATGGGGTTTTGGGTGGCCAGGACGAAAAATGGTTCATCCAGCGCATAGGTTTGTCCTCCGGTAGTAACATTATATTCCTGCATGGCCTGGAGGAGAGCGGATTGTGTTTTTGGCGGCGTACGGTTGATCTCATCTGCAAGGATGATATTTCCAAATACTGGACCTTGAAAAAATCGAAATTCTCTTTTTCCGGTAGTATGATCTTCTTCGATGACTTCTGTCCCTGTAATGTCGCTGGGCATGAGATCCGGGGTGAATTGGATCCGGCTGAATTTCAAATCCAGCAATTCCGCCATGGATTTGATCAGCAGTGTTTTTGCCAATCCGGGGACCCCCACAAGCAATGTGTGCCCTTTACAGATCAACGCAATGAGAAAATGATCTAATATATCCTGCTGCCCAATGATCACTTTACTGATCTCCGATAAAAATCTTTCTCTAAAGTCAGTGAGGGCCTGTACTAGTTTTGAGTCGTTATGTGTCGTCATATATTCTTCCTGATTCAATGATTAAAATAGGTGCATAACTTAATGGTGAGGCAAAACTGAAACAAATCTTAATGTCTTGTCTACCCATAAGAGATAATCGAAATTCACCCCCCGTGACAGATCCAAAAGATCAAAAAATTGCCTTGATGGGAATGACCCTAGAGCAATTAACATCTCAAATGAATGAGTTAAATGAGCCAACATTTCGGGCAAACCAATTATTTGGATGGCTATATCGGAGTTGTGTGGATACATTTTCAGAGATGAGAAATATCCCCAATAATTTGAAACAGAAATTCGAAAAAAAGTTCATCGTCCATCCGTTGGAGGTTGTTCATGTAACAGGTTCATCGTCTGAACCCACTCAAAAGTTCCTTTTTAAACTACAGACGGGCGAAATGGTAGAATCAGTATTAATGAGAGATGGAGATCGAACAACCATTTGTGTGTCGTCCCAAATAGGCTGCGCAGTGGATTGTGACTTTTGTGCAACAGCATCTATGGGATTTCAAAAAAACCTGTCTGTGGGAGAGATTGTTGATCAATTCATTTTGGTTAGCAAAGCATCCTTAACTCGGATCACCAATGTTGTTTTTATGGGTATGGGCGAACCCTTTTTGAATTACGACAGGGTCATTACAGCGGCTGATCTGATGAATCACCAGGATGGTATCAAATTAGGCGCACAGCGGATCACCATATCGACAGTGGGGATCGTGCCCAAGATCAAACGATATGTAGAAGAAAAACATCGGTATAAACTGGCTATCAGCTTGAATGGTTCATCACAGGTAAGCCGGTTAAAGACCATGCCCATAGCTAAAAAATATCCATTAGACAAATTATTGGAATCCATTGATTATTTTTCATCTCGCTCCAGACACCCTGTTACGCTGGAATATGTATTGATGGCCGGAGTGACCGATGCCAAAGAAGATGCACATAAACTGCTGGATATGTTGAATGGCCGCAGGTGCAAACTAAATGTGATCCCATATAATGAGATAGGTGGTAAATATTCCCACCCAAGTGATGAACGGATCGAAACATTTATCAATGTGTTAGAAAAAGCTCATTTCCCCGTAACCGTTCGCAGGAGCAAGGGTACGGATATTTCCGCAGGCTGTGGACAGTTAGCAGTTATGGAATCAGCTGCATAAATGGTTTTATATTATAGATAAATATGTCAATAAAGATCTTACCACAAGTTGAATCAATAGCTGAAGAAATCATATCTATTCGTCGGGATATTCACCAACACCCAGAATTAGGTTTTGAAGTCCATCGCACGGCAGAAATTGTTGCAAATAAACTTAATGAGTTGGGCATGGATGTTCAGACCGGTATTGGCAAAACGGGTGTTGTAGGTAATCTAAGATGTGGTGCTGGACCAACTATCGCCTTAAGGGCAGATATGGATGCTCTACCTGTTCAAGAAACAGGTGATTGCGAATATAAATCTGTTAATGACGGTGTAATGCACGCCTGTGGGCATGACGGTCACACAGCTATGTTATTGGGAGCAGCAAAAGTATTATCAGGCCAAAGAGATCAGATCAATGGAACTGTTCGTTTTTTATTCCAGCCTGCAGAAGAAGGGGAGGGTGGCGCGCGCTATATGATCGAGGATGGATGTCTCGAAGGTGTAGATGAAGCATACGGCATCCATTTATGGAATTACCAAAAGTATGGTGAAGTGGGTGTAAAAGAAGGCCCTATACTTGCCGCAGCTGATCAATTTCAGATCACCATTAAAGGTTTAGGCGGCCATGGTGCTGCTCCCCAAGGGTCAGTGGATGCAGTAGTAGTGTCTGCTCATTTGATCACTGCATTGCAAACCATTGTCAGCCGCAATACAAATCCACTGGAAAGCACAGTTGTTTCTATTGGGATGATTAATGGTGGTTATAATTTCAATATTATTGCAGATGAGATTGTTCTTAAAGGAACCGCAAGAGCTTATACTGAAGAAAATCGAATATTGATCAAAACACGAATGCAGGAAATTATTGATGGTATAGGTCAAACATTTGGTGCCGCAATCGAATTTGATTACCGTGATGGTTATCCACCAACAATCAATGCTGAAGCTGCGTTTGAAAAGCTGTTAGCGTCCGCGACAAAGATTGTTGGAGATGGCGCCGGTTATCCCTATCTATCCATGGGCGGTGAGGACTTCAGCTATTATGCCCAGAAAGTCCCAGGGTGTTTTTTCTTTGTGGGGTCAGCACCGGAAGATCAGCCATTTCGCAGCGTACCTCAACATTGTTCTCATTTTGATATTGATGAAAGAGCATTGTTGGTTGGGTCATCTATTTTTGTGCAATTAATCGAAGATCAATTGATGGTATGAAAAAATTATTTTTAATCTTTGTTAGCTCGTTTCTGTTTGCCCAAATAAACATAAAAGATCTTGTTGATAGAATAGATTTAGATGGTACATCCCGCAAATATCTGTTAAAAGATGAATCTCCTTATAGTGGAATTGTATTTTATAATTATACTAACGGAAAAAAAGAATTTGAAGGATTATTAACAGAAGGAATTCAAGATGGACGATGGATGTGGTTTTATGAGAATGGAACAAAAAAACAGGAGGGATTTTTTTATATGAATCAGCAGACGGGACTATGGACAGAATGGTTTTCCAATGGGAATTATAAATCTGAGGGTGAATATGTTAATGGAATGAAACAGGGGACATGGAGTTTTTGGCATGAATCAGGCGGTATAGCTTCTGCTGAACCGTATAGAGAGGACAAAGTTCACGGCAAATTGGTTCTATGGCATGATGACGGTCAAAAGGAAGGTGAGGCTCTTTTTGTTTATGGCCGTAAAGATGGCTATGACCGTGGTTGGTATAAAGACGGCTCCAAACAATGGGAATTTTATTGGAGTGGTGATAGTAAAGATAGCGTGCATACAAGATGGTATCAGGATGGACAATTATTATACATTCATCATTATACTAAAGGCGTTCCTCATGGTAAACAAGTAGAATGGTTTTCAAATGGTGTAAAAAGTTTAGATGGTGAGTTTCATAATGGAATATATATTGGTCATTGGACTTGGTGGTATCCAGATAAAACTGTTGCTATGGAAGGTGAATTTGCTTTGGGCAATCCTAGAGGTAATTGGATTTGGATTACTCCGGGAGGAGACCTAGAAAACTCTGAATTTCCTGCGTTGAAATGGGTGGAAAATAAAATTCAGGTTTGGGAAAGAGCGGTTAGCCAAAGGGCAAATCAGTAGCCTACTGCCATATTTTCGCCCCGGGTATCTGCGGCACCAAAATATCCCTTTTCATTTATTAGGATTGCGTTCATTTCACCAATTTTATTCCATTTATAAGGCGTAATTATATGGCCTTTACTCTTTAGTGATTTTTCTACATCTTTAATTATACTGTATGGTTCAGCCATAATCACATCTGGCAGCCATTGCGAATGTATTCTAGGTGCCGATACAGCTTCCTGAATACCCATATTATGAACTGTGACATTCAATATTGTTTGTAATACAGTAGTTATAATTGTTGAACCACCAGGTGATCCAAGAATGATAAATGGTTTATCATCCTGCAGTACTATGGTGGGAGTCATGGAGCTTAAGGGACGTTTCCCGGGCTCGATGGCATTGGCATCATTGCCAACTAATCCATAGGCATTGGGTACACCTGGTTTTGCTGAAAAATCGTCCATTTCATTATTCATGAAAAAGCCACCCCCTTTTACCAGAAAGCCGCCACCATAACTCAAATTAATGGTTGTTGTACCTGAAACTGCGTTGCCATCTTTATCCACAACGGAAAAATGAGTTGTTTCCCGGCTTTCATAAACAGTTGGGTTACCGGCAAAAATGTTTCTGCTGGGTGTTGCTTTGTCTGGTGAAAAATCACTAATACGTTCTTTAGCGTATTCTTTATTTACTAGCATAAATAATGGCGGTTGCCAGTAATCTGAATCACCAAGATGTTCAGCGCGGTCTGCATAAGCCCGGCGTTCAACTTCAGTTAAAAGGTGTATATAGTTAGAAGAATTCCAACCTAGTTCTGCCAGTGGAAAGTCTTCGAGCATATTTAGCATTTCCACCAAGATAGTTCCACCGGAGCTGGGCAGACCCATAGAAAGTATTTTATAATTGTGAAACTGTCCTTGTACGGGGTCACGATATTTGGATTCATAATTTAACAGATCTTCATGGGTTATCAACCCGATTCCCCGCTGCATTTCTGCCACAATGAGAGCAGCAGTTTTTCCTGTATAAAATCCATCGCGTCCTTCTCGCGCAATACGTTTTAATGTTTTTGCTAAATCTTTTTGCACAAAACGATCGCCCGCTTTCCACTGACGACCATCCTTGCGGATGAACACAGCCGCAGCTGCTTCATTTCTTGAAAAAAGTTCTTTGTAATTATTGAATCGGCTGGCTTCGTAATGACTTAATTCAAACCCCTTTTCTGCCAGAGAAATGGCCTGAGCCAGTAACTCCCTGCGGGAAATATTTCCTGATCCGTGATCTTCCCAGGCTTTTAACAAGCCATCAACTGTGCCGGGTACGCCGGAAGCAGCTCTGGTACGTAAGGACATGTTTTCAATAACATCCTTATTTTCATCAAGGTACATATCTCTGTGCGCAGCAGCAGGAGCTATTTCTCTATAATCCAGTGTAAAAGTGGACCCGTCAGCCATGCGGACGACCATAAAACCACCACCACCAATATTTCCATTTGATGAGGAAGTAACTGCCAGTGCAAATCCTGTCGCTACTGCAGCATCCACAGCATTACCGCCTTTTTTCATGATCTCAATACCAGTTTCAGAAGCTTGGCGGCTGGTGGAAACAACCATGCCATTTTCCGAAAATACAGGGTAAGGGCTTGCACCATTAAGAGTTGTGAATACAAGTGTAATTAGCAGATAGATTTTCTTCATTTTAATAATTTATCCAGTTAATAATGTTTTCGATTCCTTGTTTAACCAGCATAGCATTTTCTCCTAGATCATCCATTGTTAGATTTTGCTCCATTGAAATCTCTCGACTTGTTTGCAGTGTTTTTCCACCATCGAAATTTACATAAGCTATGCGTGCATTTAATTCTTCTGCAGGTCTCCCGAATGCTATCCCGGGAAGCAGGGCAACTCCTGTATCATTCAACAACTGTGCACATAAAGCAGGGGAGTCATTTATTCCTCTTGCATTCAGTTTTTCGGAATGATTCGAGAAATCAGGGAACAGGTAGAATGCTCCAGATGGAGAATGTACATCTACATTAGCAGAAGCCAAAGCATTCGAACAATATTGACCAACTGTTTTTAGAATACGACGACTATGATATAAATGTTCTTCCACTGTTTCTTTATCTCGATATGCAACGACGGCTGCGTGCTGGATAGGAGCAGCGACACAGGAATAAGTTTCACTGGCGATAGATGCCATGGCATCTTTGAGCCAGTATAATTCCTTTGGAAACGCAAAGTGGCCTAACCGCCATCCGCCAGCTCCGCACCATTTGGAAAGTCCTGAACTCACAATGGTCCCCTCCGAGTAATAACGGGCGATGGATATATGATCGCCATCATGATGCAACCTGCCGTATATCTCATCAGACAAAATGATGAGTTTATGTTCCTTGGCGATTGCAGCCAGCGCTTCCAATTCATCGGATGTATAGGTGCTTCCTTCCGGGTTACCGGGATAGTTCAATATCAACAAATGAGGACCAGTTGAATTTTCAATTGCTGATGATAATTGGTCTGGCTGTAACCGCCAGTTATTTTGCAGATTTGTATAAATATAATGATTATCTCTTTGAACGAGATTGGCCTGCGGGACATAAGATACCCAACAGGGAGATGGGATCAGTGAGGAACCTTCAATAGCCATTTGCAGAGTGAACATAAGTTCCTTTGAGCCAGGACCCACCAGCACACCCTCATCATCTATGTCAATCTGATCTGCATCATTGTGATAAGTAGCAACAGCTTCGCGCAATTCAAATAAACCCTCAACAGGCAGATAATTCTTACGGTAAGCATTTTCCTGCAGGGTAGCAACAATGGAATCTGGAACAGGAAAAGGGGATTGGCCAAAACCAAAGCGATAAATGGTGTTTCCTGCAGCGACTGATTCAGCACTCCGTTCATTGATAGCCAATGTGGCAGATCTTGCCAGCTGATTAAGATGCGGATGGAGCTTTTGATTCATAAAAGACCAGCGAAATTAACAGGTTTTGTTACTTGATTAAATAAAAAAAGCCCCGATAGAAACCGGGGCTTTTTTTAACTAAATGATATAGTTTAGAAATTGAAGGATAATTTCGTGTAAACGAATTTACCGTTCATACCATTTGGTGAAGTGGATGGATAGACGAATGCACCATCATTATTTCTACTGGTAAGTAGATTTTTTTCGGGCATTTCGTCTGTCAGGTTCTTCGCACCGCAGGCGATAGACATGGCGCCTAAATCAGCTGTGACTTCAAGGTCCATGGTCATAACAGCAGGATAAACTTGGGCAAACCCATCATCATATTCCACTGCTGTGAAATAACCCGGATCTTCACTGACAGCATAACGGCTATGGTATTCACCAAATTGATGCAATTTAAAGTTTACACCAATGGGTACATCAAGAACCGGCAATGAATAATTGCTCCAGCTTACACCCAACACCATATTGGTTTTGGGTTGGGCAGCAGTCATCGTGCGCATTTCTCTTTCGTCAAACATGGTGGTCTTTGCTTTTGTTACAAAGTCTTCATCACTTATCACCGTGGGTTCAGGTGAAGAAGAAAGACCATCGGGCAGATGAATATCTTCGATTGTTGTTTCTGTGCTATTATAACCCAACGAAAGATCTATTGCACCTAAACCACCAAGATCCATACCATAAGCAGCGGTCAGATCGATACCAGATGTTTTTGTATCAACACCGTTCATGAAAAAACGGCCGCCTGAAGCGTTTTCACCAGCAGCATCCAACAATGATTGAACAGCATATCCAAATGGATTGCCCTCTGCATCGCTACTGCCTGTGAAGTTTCCAGTCAACACAATACGATCTTTGATATTTATGCTGTAATAGTCAACTGAAACTCTGATACCACCGAAGTTTAGTGATGTTCCGGCACTGAGGTTTGTAGATGTTTCGGGTGTAAGTGCTTCAGCTCCCAACGCTACCGGGAAGCCGTGACTTACAGGGAATGTACCTACTTCAAAGGCTACCGTTTCACCTGTAATAGGATCTGGTAGGAAGTTGGTCGCAATCTTGGCCTGGTATGCCTGGGCTAATGCCGGGGCACGGAAACCGGTGCTAAAGGCACCACGCACAACCACACCGCTGATTGGTTCTGAACGAACGGTTCCTTTGAAACTCAAGTTACTGTAACTATTTGATGAACCATCCAACTGAGTATCATCATAGCTTTCCATGCGTACAGCACCGCCAACACGGGCAATACCGAGATCCATTTCAGCATCACCATAGAAGGCCATAACACTGCGGTCGGCATTCTTGGTGGCCAATTCATTGGAAGGTTTGAAACCGCTAAAGCACTGGCAGCCGCTTCCGGCCGTGCTGCTGTTTAGGCCAGTGTAAGTCACATTGCCTAAGGAATCTTCTTCTGCAGAATCCCAACCAACAATGCTGGTTCCAGCTTGCCCATTGGCAAAAGAAGCAGTTTCACCGGCATAAATACGGAAACTTTCAGAACGCATTTCCAGACCAGCAGCCACATCAATGCTCCCCATTTTTGTAGTTGCATCCACGTTGGTAGAGTTCTGATCGAACTTAAAACCACCAATGTCATAGGAACGCAGCTGCTCAGGGCCATATGAAGCATTAGTACTCATCATATAGAAATGATAATCATTCATTCCATAGGTGTTACTTATGTCATAGCTCCAGCTACCGAACACACCTTCAACACCCATGGATGCTGAATAATCAGCTACATCTGGCTGGATGTGTGGTACAAAGCCTGTGGGGTTAGAACTTAGCCAAACTTTATTACCTTGATCTGGCTGACGTGTGAAACAACCGGTATCGCCATTACGGGATGTGTATCCGCCAAAAGCATAGTACCGTTTGTCACCAGCTGGCAAATCAGCATTGAACATAAAACCCATATTGCTCTGTGCTTGATCACCCCATCTCATACGAAATGGGTCTACGAACCAGTTTGAACCGGCTTGCAACCGCTGTGATTCAGCTTCATCGTCACTCCAGTAATCGGAGTTGGGTTCAAAATACTGTTCACCCTCAACACCAACACGGTTGGAAAGTCCGCGGTCGCGATATTCTGCAGCAATGAGCAGCGAACCGCCATTACCGATTGAAAAACCGCGTGTTAACTGATATTGTGTAACTGCACCATCATTAATGGTATAATCTTCACTTGCTGTTACAATTGCCTGAGGATTGCCATCAGCATTGCGGGAATAATTAGCTTCCGTTGTTGGGTTCCAAGTAAAAGGTTCTGTTTCATCACCATATTTAATTCCATACAGGTCGTAGCCTGTTGGAATTGCTTCAATGACGTGTTCATTGTTTCCGGTGTATACATTAAATGATCCACCGCTGTTGCCTGATTTCAACACAATGTTAATGACTCCGGCAATAGCATCAGAACCATATTGGGCGGCTGCTCCATCACGCAGAACTTCAATGCGTTCAATGGCAGCTGCCGGAATTGCATTCAGGTCAACACCTGTATCACCACGGCTGGGGCTATTATTCACGTGCACCAAAGCGGTGGTATGGCGGCGTTTACCATTTACAAGCACCAACACCTGACCGGAACCTAATCCTCTTAAAGTCATGGGCCTTACTGTATCAGAACCATCTGCTATAGATGTTCTGGGCATGTTAAATGATGGTGCCAAAGATTGCAGAATTTGTGCGGTTTCTGAAAAGCCAGCACGGCGGATTTCCTGGGCTGTAAAGACGTCTACAGGTACAGCTTGTTCTTCTGCCGTGTGAGCGAAACGAGAACCAATCACTGAAACTGCTTTACCCGCCAATGCGCTAACATCAAGTGCGAAGTCAGCTTGAACTGCCCCAGCACCTACAGTCACGCTTTGACTGGCAGATTCATAACCGATGTACGAAGCGGACAATGTATAAGTACCTGGCGCTACACCTGAAATTGTATAGCCACCACTTCCATCGGCTGCTGCACCTGAGGATGTTCCTTCAACGGCCACATTGGCTCCAGGAAGCGCATTTCCATCTTGGTCCGTTACCGTACCGTAGATAGAGCCACCTTGGGCCATGAGACCAGAAAACAACCCTAGAACAGCTATTAAACTGATGAGTTTCTTCATCTTTTCTCCTTGGTTTGTTGTTTGGTATGTGTATATAAAACACACTTTTTTAGCCTTAAAAAGCTAAATCCAGCAGAGCTATACCTCAAAACATGCTTGATGCAACAAAATTTAATTTTTTATAATTATTATTAAAGCAGTAGGATCAGGAGAAATTTTTTATCTCAAAATCTAATATCTCGACGAGAGAATCAACATTTATACGGTCCTGTTTTTGGGTGTCTCTATAGCGAATGGTCACGGTGTTTCAGTCTAATCCTCTCGATAATTTGTTATAGCCTGGTTCTCTTGCAACTTGAAGAATTGTCTTAACTCCAGGAAATTTTCCGCTGATCTTATTTGATAAAACACAATAATACCGTGGAAATGGAGTAGCCGGTTTTAGCAGATATTTCTTTTATTCCCTTAATATAGTAATGATTCAAATTTTTCTTGATAATTAATATGGTTAATATGAAATGTTAATTACTTGACATCTACATGATTATTTATATAGCTTTGCTCGATATATAGTAAAGGATTTAAATGTGGTTACTTTGCTATACTGATTAGACAAGTCTTGAGAATCAAAATATATTAAGATTTTTCTATCTATTTAAGTTCAAATACCAAGGAGACAATTATGAAGAATAAACCATTGGTAATTACATTAGTCATTCTGTGTATCGGTCAACTTTTTGCGCAGACGACCGTATCCGGTACAGTGACTGACTCTGAAACCGGAGATGGACTCGCTGGTGCAAACGTGGTGGTGGAAGGAACGGACCTCGGAGCTGCCGCAAATGCAAATGGTAATTATTCAATTGCCAATGTACCTGCTGGCGCAACCATAACAGCCTCGATGATTGGCTATGCCAGTGCGAGCGCTACAGCAGCTGCAACAGTTAACTTTGCTTTATCAGCTGAGGCCATTGCAGGTGAAGATGTTGTTGTCATTGGTTTCGGTACTCAATCCCGTAAAGACGTCACAGGAGCCATTGCTACGCTGAAAGAAGATGATTTCACAAAAGGGGCAATGACGAATTTACAGTCTTTACTACAGGCGAGGGTTCCAGGTGTTGTGGTAACGGCAAATAATGGTGATATCGGCAGTGAACCGCGTATTCGTATTCGCGGTGGAACATCGATCAACGCCAGCAACAACCCAATTATTGTTGTAGATGGTGTCCCAATCAACAATTCCTCTGCGTTACCAACAGGGTTTACGACTGGTGGCGGAGCGGGAGCTGACGGCACTAAGGACAATCCTCTGGGTATGTTGAATCCGGGCGATATTGCTTCTATAGATATTTTGAAAGACGCCTCTTCTTCTGCGATTTATGGTGCTCGAGGAGGGAATGGCGTTATTCTTATTACTACCAAAGAAGGCCGCCCCGGTGAAGTATCAGTCTCTTATAATACGAACACAAGTTCATCAACAGTGTCTAATAAATTAGATTTAATGGATGCTTCGGAATATAAAAGCTATGCGAGTCAAATTGGCGCCAGTATTGAAGATGGCGGGGCAGACACAGACTGGCAAGATGAAATTTTTAGGACAGCAACAACAACTAGTCACAACGTTTCATTTAGTGCGGGCACCCCACACACGCAGTATCGGGCCTCCCTCAGCTATATGGACCAAGAAGGGATCGTTCTCAATTCGTCGATGGAACGCTATTCTGCCCGCTTGAACGTTAGTCACAGCATGCTGAATGATAAGTTACGTTTAGGTTTACGCATTTCTCCCACATTTAAAACGCGTAATAATACACCCTATAATCAACAAGCTGGATACTTTGGCGGTGTATTTACAAACGTTCTGAAGTTCAACCCCACGTTTCCAGTGAAAGATACGGATGGGTCTTATTATGAATACTCTACAACCACCATTCGCAATCCTGTTGCGTTGCTAAATGAAGTTTCTGACGTTGGGGAAGACATGCACGTGATGGTTGCTACAACAGCAGAATATGAACTTATGGACGGCTTAAGAGCAAAGGCAACGGTGAGTACAGACCGTGAATCCTATACGCGTAATATTTATGAACCAAACTCCCTGCCATACGCTGCTGCTACAGGAGGAAATGCAAGCGTTTCCAATACCCAGCGCGAAAGCATTTATTTCAGTTCAATGTTGAATTACAAAACTAAAATCGGTAACTCTAAGTTAGAAGCTCTAGGGGGATATGATTTTCAAGAGTTTACAAATACTGGTTTTACCGCTATTAGTAAGAGTTTTGTTTCCGATGCCTGGTTATATAATAATTTAGGTGGCGCAGCAGACTTTACAACAGCACCCATTTCCTTCAAAGACCAAAACACTCTGGCTTCTTTCTTTGGCCGCGTGGTGTATAATATGGGTAAGATCAACGTGATGGCCACTGTTCGCAGAGAAGGCTCATCCCGTTTTGGCGAAGATAATAAATGGGGAGTTTTCCCATCTGCATCATTAGGTGCTCGAGTCACAGATGATATTAAAGTAAGGGCAAGCTTTGGTGTGACCGGTAATCAGGAGATTGGAAACTATCGTTCATTAGTAACACTTGGTCCTGGAGCAAATGCTGTCATTGGCGGTTCGCTGTTGACGGGTGTTTCAGCTACTCAGTTGGCCAACCCAGACTTGAAATGGGAAACCACCAGCGACATGAATCTTGGTGTCGACTTTGCACTAATGGGTGTTACTGGTACCGTAGATATGTACTCCAAAACAACCGAGGACATGTTGGTTGAAGTAAACGTTCCTCAGCCAGCAGTTGTTACCACCAAATTAGATAATGCCGGAAGCGTGGAAAATAGTGGTTTTGAACTATCATTGAATTCTGATGTCATCTCTTCAGGCAATATGAATATGTCAGTTGGTTTCAATTTTGCTACCAATTCTAACGAAGTAGTCAGCCTTGGTAATGATGTAGAATATATCATTACAGGTCAGGTTGGTGGCGCCGGTTTAAGTGGTGTTCAGTCTGCGATTATTATGCCTGGTTATGAGTTTGCATCATTCTTTGGCTATGAATTCGAAGGTTATGATGCAGATGGTCAAGAAATATTATCGTCTACAGGTGGTCCTCTTGAGGACGGCAGAAAGATATTGGGCTCACCCCATCCTGATTTTACGTTTGGCATAACCAGCAATATCAATTTTGGAGCCATAGATGCCAGTTTTTATGTCCAGGGAGTTCAAGGCAACGAAATCCTGAATAATACAGCCTTGGAATATCAACGGCCATCTAACCCCTTTAATAATATCAATCTTCTTTCAGAAACTGCAGATGATGTAGCAGACGGTCTGGGTGCCGAAGCAGCAGTGGCCTTTACGGATCGTTTTATTGAAGACGGGTCGTTTATCCGATTGCAGAATATAACCGTTGGATATACTCTTAACACTGCCCAGTTCAAGAATCTTCGGGTATATGTGAGCGCAGACAATCTGTTCACTATAACTAAATATTCAGGGTTTGATCCGGAAGTAAGCACAGACACTGGGTTAGCTGAAGGTGTTGATTATACCAATTATCCTAAAGCCAGGACATTTTCTCTTGGTCTAAACGTTGGTTTATAGAAAGGAGCCATAGAATGTTGAATAAACTAAATAAAAATCAAATTCATATTCCACTGGTCTTCACACTGTTAATGGTGTGGAGCTGTACGGATTTAGAAGAATCTCCCTATAGCGTGGTTACTCCAGATAACTTCTACAACACTGAAGCAGAATTAACTGCTGCTGTTGTTCCTGTGTATAGCAGTCTTGGAAACGCTCAGTGGGGTGGCTATATGTTTTTACAGGAAGTTTCCTCTGACGCCATTGTTGTTCCCACACGGGGTGGAGACTGGGACGATGGTGGAGTTTGGCGAGCTTTGCAATTGCATGACTGGGATGCTACTCTTGGTTTTGTTGGCGAGGGATGGTCTGGCGCTTATGGTGGTATAGCAAGAGCTAATTCTACACTAGATGCTTTAAGCAGGGCGGAACAGACCGACTTGGTGCTGACTTACACAGCAGAAACTAGAGTGCTGAGAGCCTTATATTATTGGTGGTTAATCGATCTATATGGCGCAGTACCTTTGGTCACTGATGCTGAAACAGATCCGGAAAATCCCCCGGGGCAAACATCACGGACTGAAGTTTTTGATTGGATCGTTGATGAGATCACAGCTTCTTTAAATGACTTAGAAGAAACACACGGTTCATCTGGCTATGGTCGTATAACAAAAGGTGCCGCAAATACATTGTTGGCTACTTTGTACCTTAATGCTGAAGTATATACAGGTACAGCAATGTGGAGTGAATGCGCTGCTGCTTGTGATGCTGTTATTAATTCCGGTTTGTATGCACTGATGTCTACTCCTACTGATGTGTTTGCAATAGAAAACGAAGGAAGCGCAAATTCAGAAAATATCTTTGTACAAGCTACGCTGCCATTGGACGGAGTATCTTCTTTCCGTCATATGGCCACCTTGCATTACAATTGTATCCCTGCAAGCCCATGGAATGGATTTTCTGTCCTAACGGATTTCTACAATAGTTTTGAAGATGACGATGCTAGGTTAGATCAAATACTTGTTGGTCAACAATATGTACTGTTCGGATCGTCTGCTGGTGATTCTGCTTTTGATCGACAAGGCAATCCCTTGAATTTCCAAGTAGAATATCCTCTTATAGATGCCGATGAACACGCTGGACCACGCATGCTTAAATGGCCTATCGATCCGGCTATGACAGGATGGTTTTCTGGTGCTGATTACCAGATATTCCGTTATTCTCACGTATTACTGATGAAAGCAGAAGCGGCATTAAATTCAGGTGGAGACGTAGATACATATATTAATTTGGTCCGAGAACGCGCGGGTCTTGATCCTCTCTCAGGTGCTACTGCTGATGATATTTATTGGGAACGTGGGCATGAACTTCTTTGGGAAGGCTTCCGTCGGCAAGATCAGATCAGACACGGAACATTTCTTGATGCTTGGACACATAAGGATGCCAGTGATGGGGCACACAGGGTACTTTATCCCATTCCCCAAAGCCAGTTAGATGCTAATCCGAACCTGGTGCAGAATTCAGGGTATTAATAGTAAGGAACCTGAAATTGTAGTTTTTTCTTGGTTAAAGCAATGGCTTCCCCCAAAGGGAGTTAAGCATTAGTTAAAAAGAGCGGCTTTATTTATTTACTGCCGCTCTTTTTTTGTTCAAAATAATGTGTGCAGGTTAACTTATTTTCTAAACATGAGTATTCTCAAGATTATTTCGTTTTCTTTGTGGATTGTCATCCTTTTTTTCTGTTCCTGCGCAAAGGAAATTTCTACGATTGAGGTAAACAGTCTATTCACATTATTACCTAGTGAGGTAACAGGGATACATTTTGAAAATAAGCTGGCTGATGAAACAAAATTTAATGTTTTCAAATACCGTAATTATTATAATGGCGGTGGTGTAGCTGTAGGCGATATAAACAATGATGGACTGTCGGATATCTATTTGACAGGAAACCATTTACCCAATAAGCTGTTTCTAAATGAAGGTAATTTTCACTTTCGCGATATTACACAAGTAGCAGGTGTTTTTGGTCAACACAAATGGTCTACCGGTGTTGCCTTCGTTGATATTAATGGGGATCAGTTATTAGATATATATGTATGCAATTCAGGCAACCTGGAAGGTGATGACAGAGCCAATGAACTGTTTATAAATCAAGGCAATAACCATAACAACATTCCTGTATTCAAAGAAGCAGCAGCAAAATACGGCTTAAACAATAAAGGATTTTCAACCCATGCAGCTTTTTTTGATTACGACCGGGATGGGGATTTGGATATGTACCTCTTGAATAATGCATTCCGCCCATTAAGCACATTTGATCTTTCAAGAAATCTGCGCAATGAACGGGATCAATATGGTGGCGACTGCTTGTATCGCAACGATGATGGAATATTTACCGATGTAAGCGCATACGCCGGTATTTACGGAAGTGTAATAGGTTTTGGGCTTGGACTGACAGTGAGTGATGTCAACAATGACGGTTGGCTGGATATTTATGTAGCAAATGATTTCTTTGAACGCGATTACTTATACATGAATAATCAAGATGGAACATTTGTTGAAAATCTAGAAGGAGTTTTTCAACACACTAGTCTATCCTCGATGGGATCCGACATTGCTGATATCAATAACGATGGCTTTATGGATATTTTTACTACAGATATGTTGCCTGAGGACGATATACGCCTAAAAACAACGTTTACATTTGAAACATTTACATTTAATGAAAAAAAAGTAAGCTGGGATTATTACCACCAACTTTCCCAGAATACATTTCAGATCAATAACGGATATATAGGTGCCAACCAGCAAGTTTCATTTAGCGATGTTGGCTTGTTAGCTGGGGTAGCAGCTACTGATTGGACTTGGGGGGTTGATATCGTTGATCTCGATAACGACGGTTTAAAGGACCTGTTTATGTGTAATGGCATTTTCCGGGATGTTACTAATCAGGATTATCTGGATTACTTAGCAAGCGAAGATAATATCCATCGTTTAATAAGTGGAGAAAAAATTGATTTTCCTGAATTGATAGAGAAAATACCGTCAACTCCTCTTTCTAATTATATTTTCAAAAACGAAGGGAATCTAAAGTTTAAAAATATGGCAAAGAAATGGGATTTGGACGTTCCCAGCTTTTCCAACAGCTTGGCCTATGGTGATTTGGATGGTGACGGGGATAATGATTTGGTGATCAACAACGTAAACCAGCCTGTGTTTGTTTATAGAAACGAGACAGATACACAGACGAAAAATCATTACCTAAAAATACAATTAAAAGGAAGCGGATTAAATCGCTTTGCTATAGGGGCAAGAATTAAGGTGCATTGTGCAGAAAAACAGCTTTTTGTTTTAGAACAATCACCCATGAAAGCATTCCAGTCTTCAAATGATTATACTCTTACATTCGGTTTGGGGCAAAACACCTACGTTGATTCATTGATAGTTATATGGCCCGATGGACAAAAAAGTAAATTAGAAGATGTTCCCGTGGATACAATGATAACTCTGTTGCAATCTAACAGTGTAATGACCACAAATAAAAAAATAGAAAAGCCTATTCAACTCTTTCAGGAAATCACAGATAGATTTCCCCTTCAGCATAAACATGAAGAAAACGATTTTATAGATTTTCAACGGGAGCCACTGATTCCCCACAAACTGTCTACAGATGGCCCTAAAATGGCGGTTGGTGATGTTAATGGTGATGGATTAGATGATATATTTATCGGTGGGGCAAAAGGATATCCTGGACGACTTTATATTCAACAGACAGGGGGACAGTTTATTAGCACACAAGAACCACTGTTTGAGCAGAACAAAATATCAGAGGATATGGGTGCAGTCTTCTTTGATGCAGATGCGGATGGCGACCAAGACCTTTATGTCATTAGTGGTGGAAATGAATTTTCTCGACGGGCTCCGGCATTCCAAGACCGTTTGTATATAAATGATGGTTTGGGCTTTTTATCTCTTACCCGTAAATCATTGCCCGTGTTTTATGAAAGTGGTTCATGTGTAAAACCAGGAGATTTTGATGGCGATGGTGATCAAGACTTATTCGTGGGCACTCGTAGTATTCCATGGAGGTATGGACAAACACCCATGAGCTATTTATTGCAAAATGATGGTCAAGGACATTTCTCAATTGTTACCCAACAATTTGCACCCAGCTTAATCAACCTAGGAATGGTAACGGATGCAGTTTGGGCAGATTATGATAATGATAATGATTTAGACCTGATTGTTGTCGGTGAATGGATGCCGATCACCATTTTGAAAAACAATAATTCACACTTAATTAATGTAACCGAAGCATCTGGGCTTGACCAAACACACGGATGGTGGAATTGTGTAATTAGTGAGGATATTAATGGTGATGGTTTTATCGATTTTGTTGCAGGGAATATAGGCCACAACACAAAACTAAAAGCCACTTCCAAAGAACCCGTGATAATGTATATCTCTGATTTTGATGGTAACGGGACCGTGGAGCAGATTTTATGTAATTATCAATTAAATAAAAATTATCCTGTGATACTAAGATCTGATTTGATAGAAATAATGCCAAAGTTTAAAGAAAAATTTCCAACGCATGCTGATTATGCGGGTAAAGCAATAACAGAGGTGTTTACTACAGAGCAACTGGAAAAAGCGACGACTAACAAAGCAAATACTTTTAGTTCTTCTATTTTTTATGGTGATCCCAGCGGAATCTTCATAGCAAAACCGCTTCCGCTAGAAGCACAACGGTCGCCTGTCTATGCTATCATGGCTAAAGATTTTGATAGAGACGGATCAAAAGATCTACTGATGGCAGGAAATCTCTACGGTGTTACTCCACAACTGGGTCGATATGATGCTAGCTATGGTACACTATTGTACGGAAACGCATTAGACCGTTTTATATTTTCCCCTATGTCCAAAAGCGGCTTGCAAGTATTTGGTCAAGTACGGGACATATCTGTATTGAGATATCAAAATAAGCAAGACGTAATTGTTTTTGCTAAGAATGACAGCCAAATTCAAGTATATAAAACAAAGAAATAATTACATCAATTTATAAACACAATGGACATCATTAGACAAACCAAAAAAACGCTTATTTTCCTAATTATTGTTCTAGGAGTGAACAGCTGTGGACGTAACATAAAAATTAGTCAGGAAATATTTAAAGAAGTTGTATCACACCGTAACCTGGGCCTGGCTTATATAGAAGAAAACAGGTTGCTTGATGCGGTTGATGAATTTCAAGAACTGGTAAAAATCATACCACGGGAACCCCTGGGATATGCCAATCTCGGCTATGTATATTTAAATAAGAGCGGAGAGCTAGAGCAATCCGAAGCATGGCTTTTAAAAGCGTTAAAGCTTGATCCGGAACAACCAGAGATTTGTTTTTTGCTAGCAAAAGTATACGAATTAACCAATAGAGAACAACGAGCTGTTAATACGCTTGAAAATACGCTTAAAAAACATCCTGAACATGTACTATCGTTGTATCAACTAGCGTTATACTATGGAGACAACAAAACGCCTGAACACCAGAAAAAGGCAATTGATTATTTGGCCCTGGTAGTAAACATTCACCCAGGAAACGTAGCTGCCCGTTTACGATTAGTAGAATTGCTCTTAGGCAATGAAAACTCAGCTGATGCAGTACATCACATGGAGACAATTCGCCAGATTTTGCCGAAAATACCAGATGGATCCCAAAAAGTATTTTCCCAAGCCTTAGATCTAATGCGCCTAGAAAAAGCAAAGCAAGCCTTCACCCCCACAATCATGTTTCATAACATTATGAAGCCAACATCATTTTATGGGGCCTCACTTAAACGATTGAGAGGCACAAACGGTCCCATCGCCGGATCGCCAATCTATCGTTTCAGTTATTTAGCGCCCCCAACAAGAAAAGAACAAAATGATCTGCCTAACACCCTCAGCTTTACTGACGTCACTGTTGCAAGCGGGTTAAGCATTGTTTCATCAACAGACAAAACTATCAATAATGATAGTACACCACAAACAATAATGGCCTATGGAGACTATAACGGTGATGGGAATCAAGATCTGTTTGTATCCCAATGGCTGATCGAAGAGCAAACAAGTAAGCAATACCTATTTAGGAATAACAATGGTACGTTTTCAGATATTGCCGCAGATGCGGGTATTGTGCATCAGAGCAGAGATCTGTCAGCAATTTTTGCAGATTACGACAACGACGGCTATTTAGATTTATTTATTACCAACAGTCAGGCCAACAGGTTGTATCGCAACGCCGGTGATGGATCATTTGTAGATATTGGGGTTTCTGTTGGTGTTGATACTCCATCAGGCGGGATGAGTGCCAAATTTGCTGATTTTGACCTGGAAGGTGATTTGGACTTATATCTTGCAACTGATTCTAATAATAAGTTGTACAGAAATAACTTGGATGGAACATTCATTGATATTGGTGAAGAAGCCGGCGTGAATGGCCAACAAGTCACAAGCAGAGATATTAGTTTCGGTGATTTTGATGATGATGGGGACATGGACATTTTCATCCTCAATTACCTCGCTCCCAATCGATATTATGATAACTTGCGCCAGGGTTATTTCCAGAATATTTCCGAACACACAGGATTAGCCAACACAGGTTCTGGGGCTGTTGTTGCAGGTGATTACAATAATGATGGTCACTTGGATTTATTCATTACCGATCTTACCGGTGAAAACCATTCCTTAATGCGCAATCTGGGCGATGGAACGTTCCAAAGGGATAATGAGTCTGATAAGGTGTTCGACCAAATGGGGGATTTTTCCGGCAGAGATGCCGCTTTTTTTGATGCTGATAATGATGGTTTTTTGGATTTGGCTATTGCAGGAATAGCTCAAAATAGAGTTATTAAACATTCAGGTATATGGTTGTTGTATAATAATGGTGAAGGGAAATACAGAAACGCTACTGAACTTCTTCCAAATAATATAACTGCCACCACACAGGTAGAAGTGGTTGATTATGATAATGATGGAGATTTGGATCTTTTGTTGGTTGGGCTAAAGGGTAATCTGCGTTTATTACGCAATGATGGTGGAAATGTATACAACTATTTAAATGTACAATTATCCGGTTTACGTACAGGAAGTTCTAAAAACAACTTTTTTGGTATAGGCTCGAAAATAGAAGTAAAATCAGGAGACCTGTATCAAATGCGGGTTATGACAGAACCTATGGCACATTTTGGCCTTGGTGACCGTGATAAGGCTGATGTGGTACGTGTGCTGTGGACCAATGGTGTGCCGCAAAACCGCTTCAACCCGGAGAGAAACCAAACCATTGTGGAAACACAGATTCTGAAGGGCTCATGTCCATGGCTTTTTACGTGGAATGGGAAGGAATATGAATTTGTTACAGATGTCCTATGGGCCAGTGCCTTGGGGATGCCCCTTGGTATCATGTCTGGAGAACCGTTTTATGCATTTCCGAATTCTGCTAGAGAATATTTTAAGATCCCAGGCGAAAAACTTATTCCTAAAGATGAGCACTATTTACTACAATTCAGCACCGAGCTTTGGGAAACCCCATATTTAGACCAGGTAAAACTGCTGGTTGTTGATCATCCTGACAGTATAGATATAGTTTTAGATGGAACATTTATACCACCGCCCTTTCCACCGTTTCGCATTTATGCGATTACAGAAAAACGTCAGCCGTTATCAGCTCATGATGAAAAAGGAAATAACGTATTGGAAAGAATTTTGCATGCAGATGGGAACTATGTTTCCAATCTTACACCGGCAACATATCAGGGAGTCACCAAAACACACGATCTTATTCTTGACCTGGGGGACATATCTTCAGCTGACAGCGTGCACCTTTTTCTGTATGGATGGTTATTTCCCACCGATGCAAGTATAAACGTCAACATGGCTCAGTCGTCCATTGCCGAATCGATCTTTCCACATTTGCAGGTTATAGATAAAAACGGAAAGTGGAAGACAGTGATTGAAAACATTAGTTTCCCCAAAGGAAAAAATAAAACAATGGTGGTTGATCTAACCGGGCGTTTTCCGACCAATAATTATCAAATCCGTATCCGGACAAATATGCAAATATATTGGGATCAAATTTATTTTTCTGCTAATGTTTCTAGTGATTCTATTAACATAACAACGCTTTCTCCCCTTTCTGCTGATTTGCACTATAGGGGCTTTTCCAAGTTAACCAAAGCAACACAATATAGTCCGGTCATTCCTGATTATAATAGTGTTTCTACGGTACCTAAATGGAGAGACCTTACTGGGGCATATACACGTTATGGAGATGTGTTACCGTTACTCGAGGAATCAGATAGTAAATATGTAATCATGAATGCCGGCGAAGAAATATCCATAACATTTGATGCAAATGAAGCTAAAAAACTACAACCAGGATGGAGCAGAGACTTTATTTTTTACAATGATGGTTGGTTGAAAGACGGGGATTTAAATACGGCTCATGGACAGACGGTTACCCCACTACCGTTTCATGGGATGAAATCTTTTCCACCTGAACACAACGATTTATATCCCGATGACGATGAATTCGTTACATATATGAAAACATATAATACTCGAACTGTAACCACAGATTCATTCCAAAAGCTACTGCATAATCCTATTAAATAATTACTATGAACATTAGGTTTCACTCTTCTGCATATATTGCATTAATTATTATTATGTTTTTTTTTCAGGGATGTGGTAAAACCAAAACAAATAATAATTTGTTTTTGAAGCTTACACCTGCGGAAACAAATATTAATTTTGAAAACATTCTGATTGAAGAGGAATTGTTCAACTCTATCAATTACCTTTATTTTTATGATGGTGGTGGTGTAGCAGTCGGAGATATTAACAATGATGGGTTGGCCGATATATACTTTACCGCCAACATGTATCCCAACCACTTATACTTGAATAAAGGTAATTTTCACTTTGAGGATATTACTCAAGAAGCCGGTGTATACGGGGACATAGAGGGATGGACCACGGGGGTTACAATGGCTGATATCAATGGGGATGGGTTCCTTGATATCTATGTATGTCGCTCCAATTTATTTGATAAAAAGGGGGCGAACCTGTTATTCATCAATAATGGAGATCTTACCTTTACAGAAAGCGGTGCCGAATATGGTCTGAATTTTATAGGGCTTTCCAGGCAGGCAACTTTCTTTGACTATGACTTGGATAATGACCTGGATATGTTTTTGTTAAATCACTCAATTCATTCAAAAGGAACCTATGGACACATAGAACTACGGAATAAAAAAGACGATGAAGTTGGCGATAAGCTTTATAGAAATGATAATGGTCGTTTTATTGATGTAACTGAAGAATCAGGAATTTATGAAAGCATCTTGGGATATGGATTAGGCGTAGCTGTGGGGGATATTAATTGGGATGGATACCCCGACATCTATATTTCAAATGATTTTCATGAAGATGATTACCTGTATTATAACAATGGAAATGGTTCCTTTACAGAGGCATTAAGATCATCCGTTGGACATACCAGCAGAGCCTCTATGGGAAATGACTTGGCTGACGTAAATAATGACGGTCTATTGGATGTTGTGGTTGTGGATATGATGCCAGAAAGAGAGGATATTAGAAAATCATCAGTGTTTGCAGATCCATTTAATATTGATTACGTAAAACAACGCTTTGGCTATCATTTTCAATATCGTCGCAATACATTGCTTCTGAATCGGGGTAATGCATTGACACCTATTCCCGGGAAAAACACCGCCTTTAATCTGTTTAGTGAAATTGGTCAACTTGCCGGCATTCATGCAACAGACTGGAGCTGGGCGCCTCTTTTTATAGACTTGGATAATGACGGTCATAAAGATCTGTTTGTTAGTAATGGGATTTATAGACGACCAAACGATTTAGATTACCTGGACCATATAAAAAAGAACGAGGTTCGATTGGAATTAGACTCACGAACGTTTCAATCTAAGCCTGCACCAATAGATAGTGATAAGCTCGCAGAAATTCTTCAATATGTTCCAAGTGTTCCGATACCAAATTATGCGTTTCAGTCACAGGGCGACCTAACCTATATAAATCGCGCTAAAGAATGGGGACTTGGAGAGCCGGGATTTTCCAGCGGGGCGGCATATGCAGATTTTAATAATGATGGCGGGATGGATCTGGTAGTAAATAATACCAACGGTCCTGCAACTATCTATAAAAACCTACTTTATTGGGGAAAAGCTGATTCTTTGTATAACAACAATTATATTAAAATCCAATTGGTAGGCAAAGGTTTAAACACCAACGGAATAGGTGCCAAAGTGTTGATATATGCAAATGAAAAAAAGTTTTTTCAGGAATTAATGACAACCAGGGGGTTTCAATCAGCTGTGGAACCGGTTCTTAATTTTGGACTGGGAAACATAAAAATTATTGATTCCTTAAGGGTAATTTGGCCTACTGGCGAACAGCAAGTTTTATTCAATTTAAAAGTAAATCAAAGATTACGTATAGATCAAAAGAACGCTGCAAAAGATTATACATATGAAAACAAAATAAAGACAGGAAGGATGTTTCAAGATGTAACTGAAAGAGTACACATTGATTATAAACACCAGGAAAATACATTCATAGAGTTCAATCGTGAACCATTTATCCCCCATTTTCTATCCATGGAGGGCCCGGCTTTTGATGTTACAGATGTTAATAACGACGGTTTAGTTGATGTATATCTAGGAGGAGGGAAACATCAACCTGGTGCAATTCATTTACAAAATAACCAGGGTCAATTTAAGATGGTTGTTGATTCAGCGTTTATTCGGGACAGCCATGGAGAGGGTGTAGATGCTGCTTTTTTTAATGCCAATAACGATGCATTTCCTGACCTTTATGTAGCCAAAGGTGGTAATGAATATTTTGCCAGAATGGAACCTTTAAAAGACTGCCTGTACATCGGTAATGGAAATGGTCGGTTTGTGAAAGCAGAAGCCGCCTTACCGGATATCTATGCGAACAGCGCTTGTGTTAAACCCGTTGATATTGACAATGACGGTGATACCGACTTATTTGTGGGTAGCCGCTCAGTACCGCGGGAGTATGGCACCATTCCAAAGAGTTATCTGTTGATAAATGACGGCACTGGAAAGTTTTCGGATGAAATATCAACGTATGCCCCAGCATTATCTGAGGTCGGCATGGTTACGGATGCAATCTGGGTGAATTTAAACAACGATTCTTACCAAGACCTTGTGTTGGTAGGTGAGTGGATGCCCATCAAAGTTTTTTACAATAATAGTGGAATATTAACGGATGTCACTGAAAAATACGGCCTTCAAAATACTATGGGCTGGTGGAATACATTAGCTGCAGGAGATTTTAATGAAGATGGATTTATTGATCTTGCCGTTGGTAATCTGGGTTTGAACTCATTTCTGAAAACGTCTGAGGAAAGACCAATACAGTTATTTATTAATGATTTTTCCGGAAATAATAAACAAGAGCAAATACTTACATATTTTAATGGAACCCAATCGTATCCTTTAGCATCCATGGATAAATTTATTGATAATATTCCCTATTTACGGGAAAAGTATATTAAATATGCTGATTTTGCCGGTGAAGCGATTGAGGATATTTTTGACCAGGATCAGTTGAAAGCATCCGAAATAAGAAAAGTAGTAGAATTTGCTTCAGTTGTATTAATGAATAGTGGCAATGAAACATTCACCATAAAAACACTTCCTATTGAGGCACAGTTCTCTCCAATCTATGCAATTTTGATCGATGATTTCGATGGAGACGGATTTCAAGATTTACTAATGGGTGGCAATTTCAGTGGTGTGCCTCCTGATTTGGGCAGGTATGATGCCAGCTATGGAAGTGTATTGCTCGGTGACGGTACAGGAGCATTTACAACGACCCCAATTCAAAGTAGTGGCTTTGTAGTTACCGGAGAGATTCGTCAGATGAAAAAAATAAAAACCCCTAATAGCCAAAACCAGATTTTGGTTGCCCGAAACAACAACACTGTAGCCATATTTAACCAATTAAAAAATAAATGACGGGCTCAATTATAAAAACAACGCAAAACCTCAATTGAAATGACTTACAATATAGGATTGGATTAATCTATGCCAGTATTCAAACTTCATCCCATCGATATAACCATTATCGGTATTTACATTGTATTTGTAGTATGGTTCGGTTTTCGGATAGGTAAAAAACACAAATCTGCTGAAGACTATTTCCTTGCCGGCCGATCAATGATTTGGCCGTTTATTGGAGTTTCGTTATTTGCTTCGAACATCTCCAGCACAACCTTGATCGGGTTAGCGGGGGATGCGTATAGTACAGGTATTTCAGTCTTTAATTATGAATGGTTTGCAGCCGTTATTCTGGTGTTCTTTGTCATATTTATTTTACCTTTTGTTTTAAAATCACAGGTCTATACAATCCCGGAATTTCTTGAGCGTCGTTATGATGGTCGTGCCAGAACATATTTTTCAATCCTTAATTTATTTTTAAATATTATCGTGGATACAGCAGCCAGTTTATACGTGGGCGGATTGATGCTTAAACTCATTTTCCCGGATATACCCATGTGGCAGACCATTGGTGCTCTTGCGATAGTGGCGGGCATTTATACAATTGCGGGAGGCTTGGCTGCTGTTATATATACAGATGCGATTCAGACTGTTATGCTACTCCTTGGTTCAGTTATTATGTCAATTTCTGCTTTTTCAAAAGTTGGCGGATGGGAGGCTATTACCACTCAAGTTTCGCCAGAAATGATTAGTCTTATCAGACCATTGGATGACCCCGGTGTCCCTTGGCTTGGGCTGTTCACCGGCCTGCCGTTGTTGGGGGTATATTTCTGGTGCAACAATCAATTTATGGTACAGCGTGTATTAAGTGCCAAAAATTTGTGGCATGGTCGCATGGGAAGCCTATTTGCCGGCTTACTTAAACTGCCAGTTCTGTTTATAATGGTGTTACCCGGAACTGCAGCAATCTTGCTATATCCAGGATTGGAGCGAGCAGACTTGGTCTATCCCACCCTCATGTTTGATTTGCTGCCCGTCGGTTTACTGGGATTGGTCATGGCTGGTTTTATTGCTGCATTAATGTCGCAAATAGACTCTACATTGAATTCCGCATCTACATTGGTCACAGTGGATTTTGTTGCCAAGGCTAAACCGGATCTTTCACAAAACCAACTGATGAAAGTGGGTCGGTGGGTGACTTTGATTTTTATGGTGTTAGCTGCACTTTGGGCTCCACAGATAGATAAAATGGGCTCAATCTGGAAATATTTGCAGAGCGTATTATCTTATACCGTCCCGCCTGTTGTTTCCATGTTTTTAATCGGCACTTTCTGGAAACGGGCCAATGCCCATGGTGCTTTTTTGTCCATTGTAGTAGGTGTCCTGCTGGCAGTCGTTTTCTTTTATATGAATGAAATTGCCGGAATTATAAATATTCATTTTTTATACATAGCTCCTATATTATTTGTAGTTTGTTCTACTTTTCTTGTTGTTGGGAGCCTTTTGACGCCATCACCCAATGAAAAACAGGTAAGCCAATTAACTTGGACCAAAGCATTTTACCATTCAGAAACCGCAGAACTGCAACTATTACCCTGGTATAAAAATTATCGTATACTTTCAACTGTACTGATGGTGATAACTTTAGCTCTGGTTGGATTGTTTTGGTAATGACTGCGCATAAAGGTTTATTTTTTTTGAATGAGTGCTAAATATATTTTAGCCCTGGATCAAGGCACCACAAGTTCCAGGGCAATCCTGTTTGACCAGACAGGTGGGATCAAGGCATTAGCGCAGAAAGAATTCCAGCAAATTTTTCCCCAGGCTGGCTGGGTGGAACATGATCCATTGGAAATATGGTCAACGCAGTTGCAGGTAGCAATTGAAGTTCTGGACGGTGTTGAAAAAAGGGATATTGCTGCAATCGGTATCACAAACCAGCGGGAGACGACGCTGATATGGGATAAAAATAGCGGGGAACCTATTTACAATGCCATCGTCTGGCAGGACCGGCGTACTGCCAATATAACGGATCGATTAAAAAAAGAGGGACAGGAACCATTTTTCCAGTCAAAGACCGGGTTGGTCTTAGACCCCTATTTCTCTGGCACAAAAATCACATGGATCCTGGAAAATGTAGAAGGAGCTCGTGAGAAGGCAGAACAAGGTAAACTGGCTTTTGGCACTGTCGATTCCTGGCTCATATGGAACCTTACCGGTGGGAAGCATCATATCACAGATGTTACCAATGCATCCAGGACCCTACTGTATAATATCTATGAACTAGACTGGGATGACGAACTATTGGATATTCTCAACATCCCTAGATCAGTACTGCCTGAAGTACACTCCAGCAGTTCAGTTTATGGATCAACTGTAAACAACTTATTTGGTTCTGAAATACCAATTAGCGGAATCGCTGGTGATCAGCAGGCCGCTCTTTTTGGGCAGAACTGCATTGAACCAGGTATGGTTAAGAATACATATGGTACCGGCTGTTTCATGCTTATGAATACTGGAAAGGAGGTGGTAAAATCTAATCACAATCTCCTTACAACCATTGCCTGGCAACTGGAAGGCAAAGTGGAATATGCATTGGAAGGAAGTGTTTTCATTGGCGGCGCAATTGTACAATGGTTACGCGACGGTCTTGGAATAATTCAATCTTCATCAGAGGTTGAAAAAATTGCAGCACAGGTAGATGATACGGATGGTGTATACTTGGTACCTGCTTTTTCAGGATTGGGCGCTCCCCACTGGGACCCTCATGCCCGGGGAACCATTGTAGGCATGACCCGCGGTACAACGAGTGTGCACATTACCCGAGCGGCACTTGAATCTATTGCCTATCAAAGCGTTGATCTATTAAAAGCCATGGAAGCTGACTCTGGAATCCAGTTGAAACAATTAAGAGTGGATGGAGGCGCTTCAGTCAATAATCTTCTAATGCAATTCCAGGCAGATTTATTGGGTGTTCCGGTCATCAGACCACAAATAACAGAAACCACAGCACTGGGTGCCGCATATCTGGCTGGACTGGCTATTGGCTTTTGGAAAGACCAAAATGCAATATCTGAACAATGGGTAATTGAAAAGAAATTTGATCCGATTATGTCTAAAAACAAGGTAAAAACACTGTATTCCAACTGGCTGAATGCCGTAGAAAAGGCAAAGGAAAAAACGTATTATGATTGATCTATTTATTATTTTGGCTTTTATAGCGTATTCGATATCAGCCGGTTTCCGGGCCAGATCAAAAGCATCAAAAAGTCTTGAAGAATACTTCTTAGCTGGAAAAACCCTTACCGGCTGGAGAGCTGGTTTAAGTATGGCGGCTACCCAGTTTGCTGCTGATACACCACTTTTGGTCACGGGGCTGATTGCCACTGGTGGAATCTTTTTGCTTTGGCGGTTATGGATATACGGTATTGCTTTTTTGATGATGGGTTTTATTTTTGGCGCGTCTTGGCGCCGGGCTGGTGTATTGACGGATGCAGAACTAACAGAAATTCGATATAGCGGGAAAGGGGTATTACCACTGCGGGTACTCAAGGCAGTTTATTATGGTACCGTCATTAACTGTATTGTACTTGCCATGGTGCTGGTAGCCGCTGTTAGGATATCTGAAGTTTTTCTTCCCTGGAATGAGTGGCTGCCGCCAGGACTATATGACCTTTTACTCACAATTACCAGGGATCTGGGATTATCCATTGGCGGCATTTCCACAACAATAGATCCAGCCATTATTACTACAAATAACTTGATCAGCATTTTGCTGATCATGGGTTTCACGGCACTGTATTCCACAACAGGCGGTTTAAGAAGTGTTGTGGCAACAGATCTAATGCAATTTGGACTGGCCATGGTTGGTACCTTGATTTACGCATTTATAATAGTTGATCATGTTGGAGGTCTTGAGGTCATGGTGGAAAAAATAGGTGATATCTATGGCTCTGAACTGGCAGGGCGGCTGCTTTCTTTCGGACCACCGGGCGGTGAAATGCTAATGCCGTTTCTTATCATTATTGGTTTGCAGTGGTTTTTCCAAATGAATAGCGATGGGACGGGATATTTGGCCCAGCGTACAATGGCTTGTGCCACGGACAAAGACGCGCGAATCGCAGCATTGGTTTTTACTTGGATGCAGGTTTTTCTCCGCAGTGTGATCTGGATGATAATTGGCGTAGGGTTGTTGGTGATTTATCCTTTTACTCCAGAGATTGCAGCTGGAGATCAGTTCGCTGCTTCCAGGGAAATTCTTTTTGTCACGGGGATTGATGATCTCCTGCCTGTAGGGATTCGCGGTATAATGCTTACCGGTTTACTCGCTGCCTTGGCTTCTACAATTGATACCCACTTGAACTGGGGAGCAAGTTATTGGAGCAATGATGTGTATAAAAGGCTGATCTGTAATCACTGGCTGAGCCGTGAGCCGAAAAACCACGAATTGGTTTTGGCTGCAAGGGTTTCGAATATAGCCATTATAATCATTGCCCTGATTATTATGGCCAATCTGGGATCCATACAGACCACCTGGTTTCTTTCCTTGCTTTTTGGTGCCGGTATGGGTTCTGTTCTGGTTATGCGCTGGCTTTGGGAGCGAATTAATCTTTATTCTGAACTGGCGGCCATGGTAGTTTCTTTGATTCTTGCTCCTATTTTGCTGATTGCAACCAATGCAGGATGGATCATGGATGCAGAATGGGTCCGACTAAGCTTAATGGCAATCTGTTCAACAGTGGCTGCAGTTGCAGTCACATATTTTACACCAAGCACCAATGAAAATATTCTTATTTCATTTTACAAACAGATCAAACCGGTTGGTTTTTGGCAAAAAACCGCTACGCTTGCGAATGATAACCCCTTTCAGCCCCAAAAGGATTTTATTCAGGAACTAAAAACAACATTCCTTACTGCATTATCCCTGTTTCTGATGCTAATTGGAACGGGGAAACTATTGATCAGGCTGCCTGGTGAATCAAGTCTGTTAGCATGGGGATGTATTATTGTAGCGGTCGTTTTGATACGGACTTGGTGGAGAAATTCACTTGTAGGAAGAATTAATCCCTTTTACGCAAAAAAACAATAATTAGTATTTTCAGCGTAAGAGTGTAATAATTATATTATTGTAAATAGTCTAGATATGGACTTTGCAAATTCAGGATTGTGTCTAGCAGTTGCTCAGCAGCGCCAACATTATCGACTACAGGATCAGCCAATAATGCCAGCAGGGCCACATCTTTTGATTGCTCAAGTATAGCTGTAGTGGTTAATTCAATAACACTGACCTGGTTCATCAGCAATGTAGAGAAACTTTTAGGATAATTTTCCAGCTTCATTCCTGTGACTCCGTCTTTGTTAATAAGTGCAGGAACCTCTATTACGATACCATCCGGTAGGTGTTTAATAAAGCCTTTATTGGGAACATTTACCGCCGATTCTTCAAAATTTAAATCAGCATATATGCCTTCTAATATTGGAACAATTCTCTCACGCATATTTCCATCTATCTTAAAATTATCTCCATATGTTTCTACAGAAAAAAATGTTAAACACTTCTTTTTGTATTTATTATAAAAATCCAAGATGCCTTCATGATCCACAACGCTATAAGCCCACTGTAGATATTCACCAAGATGACTGTCTGTTGTAATTGGCAAATAATTGTAACGGTTAAAAAGTTCAAAGAATAAACCTCTTTCAGCACCAGGTTTGGAAACCTGCCCGTCCCAGGTATTAACAAAATTTTTGAAATATTCTGGTACTTTTTCTCTTATATCCGGGTAGGCATCTTTTCCAGTGTCTTTATACCAGGCCTCTGTCAAAATACTGAAATGATTCAGCCCTCCAGCTTTTATTCCAATGTTTGAAAAGGGTGTATTTAACATTTCTGGTAAATGGCGTTCCATGGATGCAATCTCGTGACACAAACCCGTAAATTTTAATTCAGGGTACTTGGTAGTTACCGTATGGCAGATCCGCTGCATGGGATTGCTAAAGCTAAAAACAAAGGCATCCGGGCAAATCCTGGTTATATCTTCACAAATATCCAGTATTGGAGGAATGATTCTCATAGAATGAAACATACCGCCCGGACCTCCATTTTCGCCAAATACTTGTTTTATTCCATTTTGTAGAGGAATCTTCCAGTCTTGTTCCCATAATTCAAACCTATCACCAACCTCGATAGAGATTATACAGTAGTCTGCGCCTTGTAGTGCCTCTTTTCTAGAGGTATGAGCTTGAATGTCGAAATCTAATTTGAATTTTTCTTTATATTGATTAGATATTTTTTCAGTTTGATGGAGGTTTTTTTCATTTATATCATGAAGAACAATAGTGCTACCCTTAAAAATTTTTGAATTAAAAATATCACCCACTGTACCCAATCCAAAGTTTGTGCTACCTGCGCCAATTAATACAATCTTCTTGTTCATTAAATTTCTTCCTTATTGGTTATTACAGTTTTTTCATTCTTAAAAAGGTATTTTGGTGTAATGCGATTCCTTCCTCTATAAAAATAGTTTGATTGGCCGGTATATCCTTAAATATTTCTACTATACCACTGGGCCAAATAACCTCAATATTTTTTACTATGTTATCTGTCCCAAGACCAAAATGCAATTCCTTTGCATGCATAGAGAAATAACTCTGCCCGGAGACAAGTGATTTTGTTTGAGTACTTGTTGAAGTAGAAATTTTTATTTTTGCACCAAATCCATCTCTATTTGATTTTGTACCAGCTATTCGAATTTTAATCCAGTTGTAATCCGTTTTGGACTCATTATGAAATAAAATTCCTTTCCCTTGGTTTTCATCAGAAATTGTTTTCCCTTTTCCATTTTCGATTTGCTGGCCGTTCACTGTAATATAACAATCAACCTTACCATCATTATCATAATCGGCAAAACATACACCGCGATGAATGCGTTTTCCGGGCGCTAATATTCCTGATGATTCAGAAATATCAGAAAACCCGCCATTACCATCGTTATCAAATAGCAAATTAAATTGACGATTATCTCCGCTCACGGAATTTAAATGACCATTGGCAAAAAAGAGGTCCAGGTCACGATCATTATCTAGATCGAAAAGGGCCGGTGCCCAGCTGACTTTTGGCCAAGTCAGTTTATGAACCATTGGAGAATCAAAATCATGAACAAAGATAGCATTACGTAATTGGCCATCATTCTTGGTTTTGTTGTCCACCAATGTAGCGATAATGTTGACCTCCGATGAATAATTCGTATAGATTAGGTCCAATAGATTATCGTTGTTGATATCCCCAACAGCGATACCCATGCTGCCGTCTGTGGTGCCCAAGCCGCTGGGACCTGAGAAAGGTTTAAAAGTGCCATTCCCACGGTTCAGATATAAGCCATTAGCATCCGTATCGTTGGCTACAAAGACATCCGGATAACCATCATCATTAAAATCGTGGAACAATACCTGCATTGATTTTCTAGATGCATCATCCAATCCTTTTGTTGATGACGTGATGTCAGAGAAAGTTCCATCACCATTATTTTGATATAATGTATTTGGGAGCCCACCAAAATCCATAGGAAATCTTAAATTAGTTTTTCGGGGCCGACGAGTGAAGTCAACATACCCAGCCACATAAAGATCTAAATCTCCATCGATGTCATAATCACCCCATGTTGAACCACCATACCACCTATCCTTGATACCATCAGGGAATGCAGTTTTACTTATATCCGTAAAACTTTTATCACCGTTATTTCTAAAAAGTTTAAAGTTTCCATAATTCGTAATAAATAAATCCGAATCGCCGTCATTATCATAATCTGCAACAGAAATTGCCATTCCTTCGCCCTCATCTTCAGCCCCTGATTTTTCCATTCGTCTGAATCTTCCATCTCCTGTATTTTCATACAGTATATTCGTTATTTCTTTCGGACCCTGACAATTAATTAAATACAAATCCCAGTCACCGTCATTATCAAAATCCAGCCACGCCCCGCCGGAACCGTTCATTTTTATCAAATGAACATTGGCAAACTCATTCATCGTCATGAGCCGGTTGTTGGATTTCCAAAATTCTTTTTCTTCCTTAAAGACAAGGCTAAGTTCTTCATTTGTGGCTGCGCCGACCACTGAAGGTCCGATTTCACACCAACGGGGCCTTGGAGCGTAATGAATAAAATCAATTCCAGACTCTTCCGTTTTATCCGTCATAAAAATGGGTGAAATAGATTGACTGGATATCAAGCTATTCATTAAAAATGTTAAGTAAATATATATTGATGATTTAATCATGGATTGGAAACGATCATTTTAATGTTAGTCGAAGATGGAATTTACCAAACAACTGGTTTATTGGTTTCTTAAAAAAGGAGCCAGATTCTGTCAGGGCTTAGTGGATATCCAATTTAATTAAATAGCTGATCTGGAGAATCGTTAAGTGAGAATTTATGAATCATAGCGTAATCCAAAACCAAAGGGGAAAAGGGGATCCTTGGAATCGTAAGGTAAATCCTCCATTTGATTCTCTACGGCTTCTTGTGAAGAAGGTATTTCAAACGGTAGCTTCCCTGAAGGGTTAAAGCGGCCAAAAACAATTTCCAGAAATATTTCATCTTCTGTCCCAAAATCAGCGAGCAGGGACTCTGTTTCTTCGGCAATTTCAGTAATAATTGCAGGGCGTTCAAGTGTTATGCCAACCACAGACGGTTTTTGTTCGACTTGTCTTAGTATTTTCTTTTTTTCCGCTTCATTAAAATACAATCGGCCTTGGTGAAAAAACGCTTCTAACATGTAGTCACTTCTTTCGTCATAAGGTGTTTTCAAGCGTGTAATAAATACATCAGCAGCTTCAAAGGAATTAACAACCGTTCCAAATCGTGATGCGACCGTTGGATTTATATTTTCAACATAAATTTTTATGCCCTCCTTCAACGGTAATAGGTTTTCATTTTTTAAAAGGACCGTTGATTTTTTCTGAGCAAGTTTGCCTTTTTGTACGAATTCATCATTTCCTACCAAGGAAACAGCATAATCAACATCAACAAAAGGATTATCAAATAAGCCCAGTCGAAATTTATCCCGGAGAAGTCGACGAACACTTTCGTTAATGCGAGATTCAGAAATTTGTCCGGATTTGACAAGTTCAACGATTAATTCAGGTGACGATTCACCTCCAAATTGATCACACCCAGCATTCAGTACTTTTTTTGTCCGTTCTAAGGGCGTTAAGTGTTCGACACCCCAAGCTCTGCCATGATCAATTCCCGAATCGGTTATAATATTCCAATCGGTACAGATGATGCCTTCGAAGGCATATTTATCTCGCAGTAAACCAGTGATGATTTCTCTGTTAAAACTAAATCCAACATCTTCACTTGTTTGTCCAACCGGAATTCCATAATAAGGCATGATCTGTGCAGTATTGGCCTGGAAAGCGCCTTTTTCAAATGGAATTAAATGGTAATCAAAATTATCGCCAGGATATACCTGTTCTTTCCCGTAAGGAAAATGAGGATCTTCGCCATTATATTGTGGACCGCCTCCGGCAAAATGTTTTGTCATACACAAAACACTTTTATAATCAATCGTATCTCCCTGAAAACCGAGTATATATGCTTTTGTCATTTTTGCCGAGAGTTCGGCATCTTCTCCAAAAGTGCCTGCGATGCGGCCCCACCTAGGCTCAGTAGCCAGGTCTGCCATTGGACTCAGGGCCAATCGAATACCGACTGCAGTATACTCTTGTCGAGCAATATCCCCAAATTCTTGAACAAGCAGGGTGTCTCTAGTGGCTGCGAGCCCGAGGGCTGTTGGCCAGTGGGAAAAATCTTCTGTATAAACATTCGCACCAGGATTTTCACCAGGACCGTGTCGGGGATCTGTGGCGATGGTAACAGGAATTCCTAATCGAGTCCGTTCGGCCATTTTCTGAATATTATTATTCCAGGTTGCCAAAATTTCTACCGGTAGGTTTTGGATTATGTTGAAGTGATTCATTTTTAGACTTGCAACCATTTCAGCATTCTTTTTGAGGAAAAATGAAAAGAAAACAGTCATTCTGTCAGCAAAGAGGATAGGCTTTTCCATAGTTGAACCATCGGATTTCATCCCGATCATAGTGATAAACATTAGACCGGCTTTTTCCTCAAGTGTCATTTGCGAAAGTAGATTCTCAACTCGTTCCTCAATGGGAGCATGTCGGTTTTCATAAATGTCTAGTCTATCGTTTTTGTTGAGATCTCTGTATTGAATAGAATTATGAACTTGTGTTGGAGCTTCTGGTCCGAGCATACTCAGATATGTTTTTGCTTGGAGATGCCAGCGAAATTGGAAATAAGAAAATATACAGATGGCAATGAAAAGTAGTATTAATAAAAACCATCTAATTGATTTAAAAATTTTCTTCAAATGAAAAATTAATTAATTCTTATTAAGAAACATCAGAAATAATTATTTAGGGAATTTTTTAATAGCTTATAGTAACATTGAAGTATATTAGGACCAATGACTTATCTTGTCATCAATACTTTTTACCAAACTTTCTATAGAAATTCGATCTTGAACTTGCGTATCCCTATGCCGAAGTGTAACCGTATTATCCTCGAGAGACTGGTGGTCAACGGTAATGCCGAAAGGTGTTCCTGCTTCATCCTGCCGATAATAGCGTTTTCCAATGGAGCCCTGCTGGTCATATAAAACTTTAAAGTGAACTTTTAATTCATCGACAATTTTTCCAGCCAATTCAGGTAATCCATCTTTTTTAACCAATGGGCAAATCACCGCTTTTATAGGAGCTAATCGTGGATGCAGTTTCATGACAGTTCGATTATTTTCAGTATCTTCCCAGTAAGCATCTGCAAGAACAGTAAGAAGCATCCGATTGAGGCCTGCGGATGTTTCAATAATGTAAGGGAAATATTTTTCATTGGCTACTTGGTCTGAATACTGCATATTTTTTCCTGAATATTCCTGGTGACGCTTGAGGTCAAAGTCTGTTCTGTTGTGAACACCTTCAATTTCAGACCAGCCAAAAGGAAATTCATATTCAATGTCCCATGCTTCTTTAGCATAATGGGCCAATTCTCCTGCACCATGTTGATTAAATCGTAAGCGCTCCTTTTGAATTCCTAACTGTTCAGTATAAAAATTAAAACGCTCATCTTTCCATGCTTTCAATTCATCATCATCAGTACCCGGTTTAACAAAATACTGCATTTCCATTTGCTCAAATTCCCTGGTGCGAAAGATGAAATTCCTGGCGACGATTTCATTACGAAATGCTTTTCCAATCTGGGCAATTCCAAAAGGCACTTTCTGGCGCATTGCTCCCTGGACCAATAAATAATTCACATAAATACCCTGCGCTGTTTCCGGGCGCAAGTAGGCGATGGACCCTTCATCTTCCACAGGTCCTATCTGGGTTTTGAACATGAGATTAAATTGGCGGGGGTCAGTTAATTTTCCTGTTGTGCCGCATGTGGGACATTGGATGGAGGACCAGTCCACCGACTCAAGATTTCCATCAGTTAATTCATCAGCACGAAAACGAGCTTGACACTGCTTGCAATCTACGAGAGGATCATGGAATTCAGCTACATGACCAGAGGCTTCCCAAATGCGGGGGTGCATGAAGATGGCACTATCTAACCCGACAATATTCTCATGGAGTTGGGTCATGGAACGCCACCATAATTGAGCAATGGCATTTTTTAAGGCAATACCTAATGGACCATAATCGTAAACAGCTCCAAAACCGCCATAAATTTCTGAACTCTGGAAAATGAATCCACGGCGCTTGCATAAAGAAACAATCTTATCCAGTGAATGTGACGTTTCAGCCATTAGTCCAAATCCTGCAGTTCTTTTTCAATTTGTTCATTGTATGGTATTGATGACTCTTCTTGGTGCGCTGTCTGTGACTTTTCAATGATTTTACGGGGTGTACGAAGATACAATCCTAATACAGTTAACGCTGCAATGGCAATGATTACTGGGGCGATCCAAGCCATTATATTAAACCCCTGAGCTACAGGTATTGCCAGTATTCTTTCGCCGTAGACCTGAACAAAATGATCTAAGACTTCCTGTTTTGTTTCCCCATCTGCAACCAGGAGTCTTATTTTAGTTTCCAACTCTTTATTGCCATGGTCAAACACTGTACCGCTCCAGCAGCAGGGCGCCATGAGACTTTGTTCTAAATCAATGATTAATTCTTCATTTTCCTGAGCAGCTGCAAGTAGTGATACGAAAATAATTATCCAAAAATGTTTCATTTCTTTTTGCGCCGCCTGCGTTTTGCCGGACCTTTTTCCCGGCGGGCATTAATGAGGCCAACAGCTGTGTCCAGATCAATTTCATCCGGAGATATATCCTTTGGCAGCGCAGCATTGAATTTTCCATCAGATACATAGGGGCCGTAACGGCCATCCTTTAGTGCAATTGCCTCACCTGTATTCGGATGATTTCCCAATGTTTTTAATTCACTGCTGGGTTTATTGCGGTTTTTGATCACCTCAAGCGCAGTTTCCAAGGTTACAACCAAGGGGTCGTGGGGGTGAGGGAGTTTTACGTTTTTTTCGCCCACTTTTAAATAGGGGCCATACCTGCCAAAATCAGCTCGTATCTCATCTCCTGATTCAGGATGAGTTCCTAATAATCTTGGCATTGCCAATAAACGAATTGCAAGTTCAAGGTCTACATCATCTTTTTCTGTTCCCCGGGGCAATGATTTTCGTGTCTTGGAATCTCCCAATTGAACATAAGGGCCATAGGGGCCTTCCTTCAAATAAATGGATTGTCCAGATTCATCATCTACCCCCAGAAGTAGCGTTTGGGAAGAATCTTTAGCAAGTATTTCAATGGCTTTTTCAACTGAAATGTCACCCAATGAAAATTCATTCGGAATATTACGGCGTTCATCTCCTTGCTCGATGTAGGGGCCATAATTGCCAACCCGGATAACAATTTCTTCTGCGCTGCCGTTGGCAATGGGGATTGTACACGCTTTGCGGATATCTATCTTTTCTTCCAACATTTTCTCAAATCCGGGAGTATTATCATTTCCAAAATAAAATCCACTCATAAATGGAAGGGGTTCAGATTCTCCCCGGGAAATTTCATCCAGTTTGTCTTCCATTTTGGCTGTGAACTGTGAATCCACCAATGATTCAAAATGGTTCTCTAATAATTGTGTTACTGATACTGCGAGAAAAGTGGGTACGAGAGATCCTTTTTGATTTCTTATATAATCCTTTTCTATAATTCGTCCAATAATACTGGCCCATGTTGATGGACGACCAATTCCCTGTTTTTCCATCTCTTTGATAACAGACGCTTCCGTAAACCGTGCCGGTGGCTTGGTTGTATGTTCTTCAGGGTTAAGTGTTTTACAAACCAGCCGCTGGCCTGTTTTCAATTCAGGCAAAATTCGTTCCCGGTCTGCCAATTTACCATCCCGTTTATCTGTTCCTTCTACGTAAACCTTCATATATCCGGGGAATAATATGACTCGTCCCCTGGCTCTGAAAATGGAATTCTGATTTTCAATATCAACGGTCGTTTGCATGAGTTTTGCTGGTTTCATCTGGCTGGCGACGGTCCGTTTCCAGATTAGATCATAGAGTTTGCCTTCATCGCCACCTGCTTTTGCACTTACTGAAGCCGTATCTGCGAACACAACTCCTGCGGGACGTATAGCTTCATGAGCTTCCTGAGCGTTCTTAACCTTGCTTTTATATTTGACTGGTTTTTCGGGTAAATATTCTTTGCCAAATTTCTTTTTTATCACATTCCTGGCGCCCTCCAATGCTTCCTGGGAAAGCTGGATAGAGTCTGTGCGCATATACGTAATGAAACCTGCTTCGTATAGGCGCTGGGCCATACGCATGGTCTTGCGAGCGGAAAAACGCAGTTTTCGCGCAGCCTCCTGCTGCATAGTACTGGTAATAAAAGGTGCATAAGGATTGGACGTTCGCGGTTTTTCCTCTACATTGTTTACAACCCAAGGGCCATTTTGCAATTCCTGTACCAGTGCACTTGCCTGGGAAGAAGAAAGCATCAATACATTATCTTTTATTAATTTACCCGTATTGGTATCAAAATCTTTACTTCTGGCTAACCGCTTGCCATCCAAGGTAATAAGTTCAGCATTAAAGTCTTCTAAAGCATCAGTTTCCAATACTGCCTGAAGATCAAAATAGGTCGCCGATTTAAATACTGCCCGCAACCTTTCACGATCAACAATCATTTTTAGTGCAGCTGATTGCACACGCCCTGCTGAAAGGGATTCTTTCACAAAACTCATAGTTTTCTGCAGTGTGTTCCATAATAAACGAGAAAGTTTGTATCCGACAAGCCGGTCAATCACCCGGCGGGTATATTGAGCATTGACCAAATCCCAATCAACTTCATGGCGTTGTTCCATACCTTCCATGATGCCTTCTTTGGTGATCTCCGTAAACTGCACTCTGGAAACGGATTTATTGTTGATTTCTTCTTCAATATGAGCAGCGATGGCTTCTCCCTCACGATCAGGGTCTGTTGCCAGAATAACTTCAGGAGCCTTAGCAGATTTAACTTTGATTGTTTTAATAATATCTTCTTTTCCTTCCATAACGACAAACTTGGCAGCAAATTCATTTTCAACATCCACGGCCAATTCTTTGCGGGGCAAGTCCTTTACGTGGCCAACACAGGCAAAGACATCATACTCATTGCTAAGATAATTCTCGATTGTCCGGGCCTTAGCCGGAGACTCAACTATAATAAGTGGTTTGCTCATACGCTTTGTTTGAGGTTTTTTACGCTCTTCGCGCGCGTATTATAATGTAGAATAAATTCCAGAAAAGTCAAACGGTGAAATGTTTCACCAGATTTAAAATGGAAATTTCCTTTTGTTCGCCGGAAGATAGGTCTTTAACCTGTACAACATTTTTTTGCAGTTCTTCTTCCCCTATAATCACAGCTTTAACAGCACCGCTGCGATTGGCATCCCGCATTTGTGCTTTTAAACTGCGCCGTAATGTATCCATAGTTACTTGGTAACCGGCCTCTCTCAATTGGTTTGCAACCTGGAGTGCATGGCTGCTTTCAGATTCTATCAAATTAATTACATGGACCCGTTTTTCATTTGCAGCTTTGATGTCTGAATTCATGGATAATAAAATGCGTTCCATGCCAGCTGCAAAACCTATCCCGGGGGTTAGTTTGCCGCCCAACGTTTCTACAAGGTTATCATATCTGCCGCCGCCGCAAATCGCATCTTGAGCGCCGAGTCCGCCGGAGATGAATTCAAAAGTCGTGCGTGTATAATAATCCAGTCCCCGCACCATCATATGATCCAGTTCGAAGGGTATTTTTAAGACTTTCAATAATTCTTGAACTGTAGAAAAATGTTTCTGATCATCAGCTGTCCAATAATCAGTAATGGATGGAGCGCTGGCAATGAGTTGTTGCTCGTCAGGGTCTTTTGTGTCCAAGATCCTTAACGGATTTGTACTTAACCTTTTTTGACTGGTTGCGCTTAAATCATTTTTATATGGTGTTAAAAAATCCTGCAAAGCCTTTTTATAATTGCTGCGGCACTCACCAGATCCCAAACTGTTCAATTTTAAGGTAACATCTTTTATTCCCAATTTGGAAAAAACTGTATTTCCAAAGGCAATGATTTCTGCATCTTGCTCGGGAAATTCTGAACCAAACGCTTCGATACCAAATTGATGAAACTGGCGCTGCCGGCCTTTTTGAGGCCGTTCCCTGCGGAATAAAGGCCCAATATAATATAAGCGTTGCAGCGGCGATTTAACTCCAAGGTTATGTTGGATATACGCTCGGGCAACAGGAGCAGTCAATTCTGGGCGCAATGTCACCGATCCGCCGGAGCGGTCTTCCCAAGTGTACATTTCCTTGGAAACAATGTCCGTATCTTCACCAACACTGCGTGCGAACAAGCTGGTATTCTCAAATATCGGTGTCCGGATTTCGCTGTAACCAAAACTGGCTGCGACTTCATGGATAACTTTTTCCAGTTCCTGCCAACGATTGCTTTCATCCGGAAGAATGTCGTGGGTGCCTTTTATCGTTTTGTAAGCCATATTAATTGCTAGTGAATTTGCGATGAATTGACTGGAGAATAAATAAAGAATTAATAGGGCACATTGCGATTGAATCCACCACGCTGTTCCACTTTTAGATCTCTTAAGGTGGGTGATTTAACATTGATGCGTAAATAAAAACCGTTGGCATAACCGCTGGGAGTCCAGTTCAGGGCCAATTCCCAGCAATGAAGGTCACGATAGATGGAAAAACTATGGCTGATTAGTTCATTTTCCATTAGGTCAAAACGGGCATTATAACTCACACGCCAGTTTTTGGTAATATTGATCGTTGAATTGGTATTGAGCCAAAATGTCTCTTTGGAAAATTCAGGGTTACTCTGGGTCAATGAATACCCGATACTGAATCGAGTGCTCCAGAGTTTACCCTTAGCACCGTCACCCCTTTTAACAAGTGGAGAAACTTCTGTAATACTGTCTGCTAAGGCATTTGAATTAATTGTATCTGCTGGTGAACTTTTTGATTTAAACTGCTGACCTGAAAGCTGGAATCCTGTTGATAGGTTCATTCTCGTCAAACGAGGATGTGGTACACCATTGGAATTCTTTCGAATCACATTAATACGCTGTCCAAGTTCAGTATCATATTCATAAAAATCGTGTGTCATACGCAAGTCTATATTGGACGGACCAATCTTTGAACGTATAGAGGAGGATAAGTTGTTTAACCTGAATTGATCAGCGACAAAATTATAACTCGTACCCGTTCGCCAGGAAAACAAGTTGATGATTTTATCTTCCGATCCTTCTTTTATCTTCGCTTGGAAATTATTGTTTACACTAAAATTTATGGACTGTGATTCGTTGCGCGATGTACCTCCAGCCAGTGTACCGCTGAAACGATCGTGGTATAGTTCATTACCCGAAGTATCCAAAATTGATTCAAAGTAGCCCAGGTCATTTCCAAAAACGGGTTGAGAAAAATCCGGTTTATACGAATAGCCAATGGAAGGGGATAACACATGGCGTACTGCAATCAATTTTCCAACGTTGAAAGGGAAGAGGCCGTAAATCTGGGTATTTAGGTTGGCACTGAAGTTCCCTGTGGTACGAGTGGCAAAACCCGGTACTTCTGTAGAAATAATAGAATTACTGGTACTGTCTAACCGTCCGGAAAATGTTCTGTTTACCCAATCTGATTTAAGGCTGATACTGGGATTGAAGGTAATGTAGCGCAAGATTTTTGTAGGAGAATTAAATGACATTGAATGGCGCATAACATTATCCCTGAATTGCTGCTGGTCATCATTCCATTGAAAGTAACTGGTTGTATCATCAATAATCATCTCTTCGGATTCATAGTAATATCGTTCTTTATTTGTCAAAGATGTATTATACCGCCAGGAAATATTATTAAACCATTTTGGATCCTCACCTTTACTGGGAAAAAAATTCCTTTGGCCCAAAGTAAAATTCATAGATGGCAGGGTAGCAGTAGTGATATTCGTTTGTAATCCTGCCCGGGAAGGTTTTGTATAAAAAACCGAATTTGTATCGATTTTATCATTTGCCATCAGGTTTGTAGTGGATGACAGATTCATACTCATGGATGCCTGGATGGATGGCCAGCGCTTGGCATAAGTGGCGTTGGAGATTGTTTGCTGCTGGCTCATTCTTTGCTGGGGATCCGATGTATATTTTCGGCTGAATTCGCCGCTGGTTGAATAATTTGCATTCACATTTAAACTTTGATTATGCCGTAATTTCTGCGAATGGCTCCAGCGAACCTGGTAACTTGAACTACGCTCTGATTTAATCTCGGTAATATTATCTGTAGCTGAAAGCAGTTGTCTGCTTTGCAACCTCAATGAACCGTTAAATTTGTAGCGTAATCTGTATTGGTTATCCAGGTTGAACACAAAACCCTGGCGGTCCCCAAAGCTCATGGTGAATTTTGTCCCCCAATGTTCACCGGGTGCCCAGAAATAGCCCAGGTTATTTATATATTGCCCGCGTAAACTGTTTTCACCGTATCCCGGCATGATCCATCCGGAATGGCGACCACCGCTTTTATGGGGGAAAATACCAAAGGGTAACCCAATAATTGGTATCCTGCTGATATAGAGTACAATGGGCCGGGCAATCACCTTGTCCTGGTTAATGATCTTCATATTGGTGCTTTCAAAATGAAAGTGGGGAGTTTCCAGGTCACAGGTGGTATAGGAACTGTTTTGTATATAATATATTTTCTGGTCCCGATTGCGAATTTCATTACCCGTATAATAGCCATCATCTGCCTTTGAACGGCCCTGCTTTATACGCCCTTTCCGGGATTTCAGGTTATAAACCAATGTATCGCCTATCATAGGGTCACGGCCTCTTTCAATGATGGTTGGTTTCTTGATTTCTGCAGTTGTGTCCATAGGTGCAGTTGGAAATGCCTTGAGTAAATTATTATTCCAATCCACATTGATAAACCCGGAAGTCAGATCCACATCAGTGTATTTAATATTCGCTTCCCCGGTGAGATCAGTGGTCTCAGTATTCATATCATACAAGATCTCATCAGAAGTATAGGTGATGGGTGTTTCCATATCCTTATTGGTTGTGTCCGGAGTATAGACTCCCTGTGAACCTCCGGAAATGTGAATATTCTCTAATCCCACAGCTGCGCTGTCTACTCCCTTGAACAGCATGATAACTGTATCCCCGGACGCTAAATTATTGCCCTGATAAACAGAATCTTCAAAAATATGGTATAATGTTGTCGCCATGCCCTCCAAGCGCACTGAATCCAGGCTGCCTTCAGCAAAATACCCTTTTAGGACTGACCCGGTCATGTCGTCATCAAATGCAACTTCAGTCCGTTTAACGACCGTTGAATCATTTTCATTTATTTCAACTTCTCTAAAACCGGATGCTGAATTGACAGCATGGGCTTTAGCCGGGATATAGACATAATCCAATACATCATTTTCATAAAACATCTGGATCTCGCTACCTTCCAGGATGCGGCCTTCTTCCTCTAATTTAGGCTTGATCTTTAGCCATGTTCGGTCATTCCGTACATCATAAATGGCTAGGCCGCAAGTTGCCGTGCGGTCACTTTCTACAATGGTCACATCTTTTTCAGCGGTGTAGGAAACAGCATCTTCTTCATCCTGTTTGGCATAGCGGAGATGATGGGCTGTAATGGTTTGTCCTTCCTGGACCATTTGTGAATTTCCGTTGGCGATACCGCTGTCCAATTCTGAATAATAGATCACTGTATCCGCTGTTAGATCATAATCCTCGTCCCAGATATGCACAGAATTGTAACAGGTAAAAATATCATTGGATGAATCATAATGTACAGAATCAGCATTTAAATTTTGGGTTTCTTTTTCCATGACGACATGACCCACCAATAAGCCTTGGCCCGTCTTTTCATGGTATTGAGCTCGATCGCACCAAATGGTCATTTCTCCTTTGGTAAAGATCACATTCCCGGATAGGAATTGGGTCGCTTGGCCATTAATACTTTTGTTCTCTAATAGATCTGCCTGTTTTAACCGTAGGCGGTCATTTTGGCAAAAGACAATAAGCGGTATAATCAGGATCAGTCTTTGTAGCGATCTGGCCAGCATTGTTTCAAGCGCTTGGAAATAAATTCTTCATAACCGAGTTGGGTGGGTCTGTAAAATGTATCATCGACACCTATAGGAAAATAATTTTCATCAACAAAATTGTCCGGACGGCTGTGGGGGTATTTGTAATCTTTTCCATAATCCAGGTCTTTCATAAGACCGGTGGGTGCATTCCGTAAATGCAGAGGAACCCCTGGAGTTCCATCGTCTCTTACTTTCCCCATAGCAGTATTCACCGCTTTGTAGGAGGCGTTTGATTTCGGTGCGCTAGCCAAATAAGTGGTGACCTGGGATAAGATAATGGCGGCTTCCGGCATGCCGATCATGTGAACGGCCTGGAACCCCGATGTAGCCATGGTCAAGCCCTGGGGATCGGCATTGCCAATATCCTCTGATGCAAGAATAACCAATCTGCGGGCAATAAATTCCGGTTTCTCACCACCTTCCAGCATGACAGCCAGCCAATAGACTGCCGCATCAGGATCACTGCCCCGAACCGATTTGATAAAGGCGCTGATGGTGTCGTAATGATAATCACCGGTTTTATCATAAAGCTGGGTCTTGGACTGCAATGCTTCCTGGAGAATCTCATTGGTGATTTCTTCCGTTTCCTTGATCAGGTTGACAGCCACTTCCAACGTGTTTAGCATTTTTCGGGCATCTCCACCTGCAGAATGAATGAGTTTTTCTCGGATCTCATTTTCTATTGTGACATGTCCTTTAGACAAGATGATGTCCAGGTCAAATACCCTTTTTAAAACATGGTTCAAATGGTCATCTGTCAAGGCCTTCAGCGTCAGAGTTCTGCACCTGGAAAGAAGAGGGCTAATGACTTCAAAAGATGGATTTTCCGTAGTGGCGCCGATCAGGATCAATACACCTTCTTCAACGGCATGAAGCAAGGCATCCTGTTGGGATTTACTGAACCGGTGTATTTCATCAATGAAAAGAATTGTAGATATGCCAGTATCCAAATTGCTTTTACCCTTGGCGATGATCTCCCTCAGGTCCTTTACACCGCTGGATACAGCAGACAGTTCATGAAAATCTGCATCTACAGATCGGGCAATGATCCGTGCAAGGGTGGTTTTTCCTGATCCGGGCGGTCCCCAGAAGATCATGGAAAATATTTTCTTCTGTTCCAGGGATCTGGCGATGATCTTATCATCATCCACCAAATGATTTTGACCGATGAATTCATCTAATGTAGAGGGACGAACCCTGTCTGCCAATGGGGGCATGTGGTTTGTTGAAAACAGGGTTTTAGATTGTGTCATAGGCGGCAGTAAACTCTATGAGAAATTACGCTGAAAAAATGCTACTATCGACACATCGACTTATGATTATAACCAGCTGCCTATTGATATTGGCCGGCTGCCAGAAAGAAAGGACCATCATGGAAAATGGATTAATCATTGAAACAATACAGGGAGGCGACGGCACTGCTGCAGAACAGTACAGTATCGTGACTGTGAACTATACAGGAACACTCGAAGATGGTTCTGTTTTTGATTCATCCCTCAAACCCGGCAGGGAACCCTTACGTTTTACTGTGGGAGTAAAACAAGTTATTGAAGGTTGGGACCAGGGAGTAATCGGTATGAAAGTTGGAGAAAAACGAAAATTGACCATTCCGCCTGAATTGGGTTATGGCAATCAAGATTTGGGTGTTATACCGCCTAATTCAACATTGATCTTTGAAGTAGAATTGTTGGCAGTGGAGTAGAGCCACCGAGAGGACTTGAACCTCCGACCCGCTCATTACGAATGAGCTGCTCTACCAACTGAGCTACGGTGGCAACAATTAAGCGGGCAAAAATACACTTTTAATTCTACGTCTATCAACTATTGGGGTTAGTAATATTTCGCTGATCTATAGGCACCGTAAATTTCTCCCGTATAAAAAATAGTCGCCATTGAATAAGCAAAACTTTTTCCAAAGTAACTATCTCTTTTGGATGCGTCTATAGCAGAAGACGATGTTAAATATACCATGACAAAGCCCATAAATCCGTCAAACCAACGTCCGGCATAGGCTCTGCCAGCTCCGGGAATAACAGCTGAAAAAATACCCGCTAAAACAGGTGATCTTTTAGCAGAAGGTTCAAGATGTGAAGCGGGATGATCTATAAGCCTGCCATCCGGTTCGTGAAACCCGCCCCGAATATGCACATGATTGAAAAAGGCAGACGGATTGCAGCGCACAATGCGATCTGCTGTCATTGGCAAACCTTTTAACAAACCATTTTCTTTTATGGCTATTGCACCATACTGGCTGCAGCTTGGATAGAATTGACAATTTAAAATAGAAGCATTGTGGGAGATCCTTTGCCATCCAGCGATAGGGAGGACCACTATTTTTTCTATTATGCATGATTCTTTTGAAGTGAGGACTGTATCAGCAGGGTATTTAGATTGAGCAAATAGTAAGGAAGTAATTAAAAATAATATTCTCATACTTTCTGAAAGTGTCCTCTAATGCTGCGTGCTAATAATGCAATGAGCAGCAACGCTGTTGATCCTAAAACCAATGATACTTTTTCCGGAAAGAAAACTTGAACGGTTGATTGTAAAAAACCAATGGTGCCTTCGCCACCAAGAATTGCCGCTGAAATAATAATGGCAGTCAACATCTTCTCCGAACCTTTCTTCGAGACCCTCAAGGCAATGAAACCGCCAATGGCAATGAGCAATGCCAAGTTAAATCCTAAAAACAGTCCAATTCCCAAGGGCATTAGATGGATAGCTGATAGATTACCTTTTGATCGAAAAGCTTCGATAATAATTGCAAATATTAAACCGCACATGAAAATTCGTGGATGGGACAGGCCTTGTAGGTTTGCAGCTACTATTTGTGCCTGTGGCGCGGGAAAATCAGGTGTGAATAATTTATCGGCAATGACCGGGTTTTGAATAAAACCCAGCAGGAACGGAACCATCAGTGCGACTACAACTGCAGCAACAAGATCAACAGTGACGATCTGTTTATGATCCGTGCCCACAATTTGAGCTGATTTATAATCATGGCCAATGTCGCCAGCGATGGCGGTAGCCGTAGCGATAAAAAATGTAATGATATAGCGGTGTTCCAAGGATAATTCAAGATTGACCATGCCAAAGAAAAACATGATCAATAGTGCAGATAATAATCCAAATTGTTCAAGGGGATCAATATTGGTTAAACCTGTCATTCGGCTGGCAAGATTAACAGTAATAAAAGTCAGTATTAAACACAGTGCCACACCAAATAAGGGAATACCCACAAAAAATAGTATTAAGCCACTGATGATGCATATACCCCATACCCAAGGCTGCTGCTTGAAAATGATGGATTTTGTGGGCAGGGGAAAACCGGCATGCATTAGGATGTAGCCAATTCCTGAACCAATGACCAACCCCATTCCAAAATTCTGGATTTGTGGTGTTGCATCATGGAGATCAAAAAACGTAATTAAGATTAGGGCTGATAAAACAGATAAGATACCACCTGCTCCCCAGGAAAAACTGTTTTCAGAACCAAGAATAACTCCCGTAGCTATTACCATAGGCATGATTAAGACCAAAATGGATTGTGATCCTACAGTGCCAACGCTGATAAAATTCCAGCCCAGTGATTCTCTGCCTAAGGTAAAAAGTGCTGCGATTAAACCAAAAATGATCATCAGTGCAAAACGGTTATCCTGGTTGAATCCTGCTTTGATAACTTCTCCTCCTGCACGGCCAGCTGGAAAGGGTAAATTGCGTTTTAATACATATTCTTCCCGTAAAGGGATGGATAAACCAATGCCAAGAATTGCTCCACAAGCACAAATCAACGCCAGCCAGCCTTGTGAAAAAAATGTCGAATCTTTTAAAATTAGCCCTGGTAAAGTGAATACCACTGCTGCTGCCATGAGCCCGCCAATGGAACCGCCAGCCTGGGCAATATTTACTTTATTAGTAGATAAACCGCCAAATATCTTTAAAAGACCTGATGAAACAATTATAGAAAAAATAATCGGCCAGGGCAGGGCGCCCATTTTTAGCGCGATATAAGCGCTAGTGAAAAATAGAAAAACGGCTATAATGACAGCTGAAATGATTGGTTTCAACATGATTGAGTTTAGGAAAAATTCTCTTGAATCCTACATGCTTTTACGGCAATTTGAACCAAGGTTATGAGGAATTATTTTGTAACACTACTGCTGATTATCTTCTGCGTAAAAGCAGAAGACAACACCCTGTATATCCTGCATACCAATAACACAAATGGTGCTCTTGAAAATTGTTATTGTCCAGACCATCCTTTTGGAGCCATCGAGAAACGTTCTGTTTTTATTAATGATTTTATAGAAAAACATCCCAACACAATAGTCGTTGATGCCGGGGATTTTTTCCCAGTTACCAAACGTCCTTTCCTGGACAGCCTAATTGTTGAAGCATATAATTCTTTACCCTATGATGCAGTACTTGCGGGTGACCAGGAATTATCCAGGAACAACTTGTCTCATTTTGCAAAAAAATTGAAATACCCGTTCCTTGCTGCAAATTTGAATAACCACAATGAGCTTAGCTTAGACAGTCATGTTATTTTGAGTAAGGGAAATTATAATATAGGTATTATCGGAACAGTGCATCCCAGTGTATTTCGATTTTATCCAAAGGAAATTAAAGAAACACTGAAGTTTGAAGATCCCGAAGAAATCATCAGAGATTTTATATATGATTTTTCTGATTCGCTGGATTTAATACTTGCCTTAAGCCACCAAGGCCATGACAAGGATGTGCAAATGGCTGAAGCAGTGTCTGGTCTAAATGTGATTATTGGCAGCCATTCCCAAACCAAGTTGGATAAAGGTGAAAATATTAATGATTGTTTAATCGTTCAAGCAGGTAAGGAGGGATATTATGTGGGTGTCGTTGAGATCAATTTTAACGACGAAATGGAGATTATTTCTTCTTCTTCACGCATTGAGACCATGACCCTGGAAATGGAAGACGATCCCTATATTATGAAATTGATCGACGCATTAGAAAAAGAAACAGGCCATATAAACCGCAATAAACTTAAACATCTGAAATCTGAGTAATGGATGTAATTATAGAAGCATTAGTAGAAAACCCAGTGTATTTGGCAGTTGCAGTTGTTCTTGCATTAATCATCTTATTTGGTTTGATCAGAAAATTGATCAAGCTTGTTTTGGTCGTCGCGGCCATTTTAGTGATATATGTTGCCTATCTAGCATGGAGCGGTGAAGGAGTGGATATGGATCGAATCAAGGAAGGTGTTCAATCTGCCGGAGAGACCATTTCTGAAAAAGCTGAAGATATCAGTGAATCAGTAAAGGAGAAAGTAGGCGAGGCCGTTGAAGAAAAACTGGATGAAAAGACCGAAGAGCTGTTTTCTCCTAATTGATAGCGTCTCTCAAACGCCCTGTTAACAGTTTCACAATCCCCTGCATGATCTCCATATTGGAACTCATGATCTCATAAAAGTCCTCTTGAGTGATCTTTAACAAAGTGGCATCTGTTTCCATGGTCACATCCGCCGATCGTGGTTCTTGGTCCAGCAATGCCATTTCTCCCAGGCAGGCACCTTTACCCAGAGACGCAATGTGGCGATCGCCTTTGTGAATTTTAACATCACCATCCACAACAATGTACAGCGAATCACCAAAATCACCTTCAGCGAATAAGGGTATATTTGCACCGAACTGTTCTTCTTCAGCGATCTGGGCCACTTTAGACAGGTCTTCGGTGGGTATGGTTTGAAACAGGTTTACGGTTTTTAACAGGATTGTTTTTTCCAATGTAGAATACATGGCGAACTCCTCTT